>OJNW01000245.1_pt1 | contig 43433 bp, 48 predicted proteins | sample 1597951 | NCBI WGS metagenome assembly OJNW01 (sample SAMN01915212, study PRJEB22387) | human gut metagenome | isolation source: stool | host: Homo sapiens | place: USA | reverse complement strand
CGGCGTGCAGACCATCCAGTATCAGGTCGTCACGCTCCTGACTACGAACGGACAGGCCCCCTTCATCACCGTCTTCATGTACCTCAACGAGGCGCGCAGCGAGCAGGAGAAGCGTGACCTTGCGCTCATCATCGAGGAGATGCTGCTCCAGCGCTACGAGGGTGTGAAGAACGAGCAGGGCGTGTGGGTCACGCCCGCCTTCCCTAAGCTCATCTACACGCTCGAGGAGGACAACATCCACGAGGATTCGCCCTACTATTATCTCACCAAGCTCGCCGCAAAATGCACGGCGCGCCGCATGGTGCCCGATTACATCAGCGAAAAGAAGATGCTCGAGCTCAAGGGCGACGTGTATCCCTGCATGGGCTGCCGCAGCTTCCTCACGCCCGACCGCTTCACCGACGCGGGCGTGGGCAACATCGCCAACGCCGGCAACTACGAGCCGGGCAAGCACAAGTATTACGGCCGCTTCAATCAGGGCGTCGTGACCATCAATCTGCCCGACGTCGCGCTCTCCTCCGGCGGCAACATCGAAAAGTTCTGGGATATTTTTGAAGACCGGCTCGAGCTGTGCCACCGCGCGCTCCGCTGCCGCCACGACCGCCTGCGCGGTACGCTCTCCGACGCCGCGCCCATCCTCTGGCAGTACGGCGCCTGCGCCCGTCTCAAGAAGGGCGAACCCATCGACCGTCTGCTCTACGACGGCTACTCCACCATCTCCCTCGGCTACGCCGGACTCTATGAGTGCGTGAAGTACATGACCGGCAAGAGCCATACCGACCCCGCCGCCACGCCGTTCGCCCTGTCCATCATGCAGAAGATGAACGACAAGTGCAAGGAGTGGAAGACTGCCGAGAACATCGACTATTCCCTCTACGGCACACCGCTCGAGTCCACGACCTACAAGTTTGCCAAGTGCCTGCAAAAGCGCTTCGGCATCATCGAGGGCGTGACCGACAAGGGCTATATCACCAACAGCTACCATGTCCACGTCACCGAGCCGATCGACGCCTTCACCAAGCTCAAGTTCGAGGCGCAGTTCCAGCACCTCTCGCCCGGCGGCGCGATCAGCTACGTCGAGGTCCCCAATATGCAGAACAACCTTGAGGCCGTGCTGCAGGTGATGAAGTTCATTTACGACAACATCATCTACGCCGAGCTGAACACCAAGTCCGACTACTGTCAGGTCTGCGGCTGGGACGGCGAGATCGAGATCGTCGAGGACGGCGGCAAGCTCATCTGGCGCTGCCCGAAGTGCGGCAACACCGATCAGGACAAGATGAACGTCGCCCGCCGTACCTGCGGCTACATCGGCACCCAGTTCTGGAACCAGGGCCGCACGCAGGAGATCAAGGAGCGCGTGCTGCATCTGTAAAGACCATAATATTCCGAAATAACCGAAAAAGCGGAGACCCGAGCGGGTCTGCGCTTTTTGTGCCTTCGTTCATTTTTCCAGCAGCGCATGAAGCTCGCCTGTATCGGCGGCCAGCTCGGCCGCTTTCGCTTCCACGAGCTGTTCCCGGTCGCGGAAGCCCCACGTCACCGAGATGCAGGGGATGCCCGCGTTCCGCGCCGTCTCGATGTCCACCTCGCTGTCGCCGACGTAGACCGCGCGGGACTTGTCCGCGCCGAGCGCCGCGAGCGCGTCGTTCACCATGTCGGGCGCGGGCTTGCGGCGGCGCTGCGCCGTCTCGCCCATGGCGATGTCGGCAAGCGCGCCGAAGTGCTCCGCGACCAGCGGACGCACCGCCTCGTCCGGCTTGTTGGACACCACCGCAAGGCGGAAGCCCTCCGCTTTGAGCGCCGCCATCAGCTCCAAAACGCCCGCGTAGGGCTTCGTTTTGATCTGGCAATGCGCGGCGTAGTAAGGCTTGTAAAGCGCGAGCGCCTTCGCGACGGTCTCCTCGTCCGCGTCTGCGCCGAGGGCGCGGCGCATCTGCATCTCCGCGCCGTTGCCGACGAAGCGCCGCATCTCCGCGAGCGTCCGCTCGGGATAGCCCAGTTCTCGCAGCGTGTGGTTCGCCGCGCCGCAGATGTCCTCGAGCGTGTCGAGCAGCGTCCCGTCAAGGTCAAATAGGACGGTATCAAATCTCCGCATGGTTCGTCAGCCCCTTTCTCCGGCCTGCACCCGCCGCGCGACCTCCTGCGTGAAGCGCGCGGTCGCCGCGCTCGGCGGCACGTCGCGCAGCGTACACATATCGACGGAGCGCGGCGGGATCTCAAAGTCGGTTTTCAGCTCGCGGATCGCGCCGCTCTCCAGCTCCGCGGTCACGAATTCCCGTGTCACGCCCGCCACGCCGAAGCCGATGCGGGCGAGGTCCACGAGCAGGCTCCTTGCGCCCAGTTCGATCTCCGGCGAAAGGGAAACGCCGTGCGCGAGGAAGTATTTTTCCAGATACACGCGCGAGCTGGCCTTGCGCTCGAGCAGAATGAGCGGCAGCGCCGCAAGCTCCTGCATCGAATAGGCGCGCTCAAAGTCGCAGGGATAGTCCGCCGCGGCGACGAAGCACGAGTGCGTCGCAAAGCACGGCACGCAGCTCAGCCCCTCGTCCTCGCTCGGCGACGAGGCGAACGCCACGTCCACCTTGCCCGAGCGCAGCAGGCCGAGCACCTTGTGGCTGCGCCCGCTGATGATCTGAATATGGATGTTCGGGTACTTCTTGTGGAATGAGTCGAGGTGCGGCAGCAGAAATTGGCTCGTCACCGTGTCGCTCGCGCCGATGACGAGCTTGCCCATCTGCAGGGCGCGCGTCTGCGCGAGCTTTTCCTCGCCCGTTTCCAAAAGGCCCATCGCGCTGCGGACGTGCTCGAAGAGCATCTGCCCGTCGTCCGTGAGCGTCACGCCGCGCGGGGAGCGGATGAACAGCCGCGTCTGTAAGGCGCCCTCGAGCTGCTTGACGCTCTGGCTCACCGCGGACTGCGAAATGTAAAGGTTCTGCGCCGCGGCGGAAATATTGCCCGTCTCCGCCACCTCGCGGAATACGCGGTACAGCTCTAACTTTGCGGTCATAGCTCTGTCCTCCTCAGATCTCGCGCCGTCCCTCGAGTGCGCGCATGAGCGTCGCGTCGTCGGCAAATTCCAGATGTCCGCCCACGGGGATGCCGTAGGCGAGACGGGTGACCTTCACGCCGAAGGGGCGCAGCAGCCGCGCGAGATACATCGCCGTGGCCTCGCCCTCCGTGTCGGGATTGGTCGCCATGATGACCTCGTCGATGCCGCCGGCGGCGACGCGCTCGACGAGGGACTTGATCTCCAGATCGTCGGGGCCGACGTGGTTCATCGGTGAGATGACGCCGTGGAGCACATGGTAGCGCCCGCTGTACTCGCGCGAGCGCTCAATGGCCGCCACATCGCGGGCGTCCGCCACCACGCAGATCACGCGCTCATCGCGCTTGGGCGAGGCGCAGATGGGGCAGAGCCCCCCGTCTGTCAGGTTGCGGCAGATGGGGCAGCACGTCACCTTTTTCTTCGCCTCCACGATGGCGTCGGCGAACTCCTGCGCCTCCGCGTCCGTCAGGCTCAGCACGTGGAACGCCAGCCGCTGCGCGCTCTTGCCGCCGATGCCCGGCAGCCGCGCGAACTGCTCGACCAGCTTTTCCAGCGCTGCGGGAAAATACTCCATACCTTGTTAACCCTCTCTCAAAGCCCTGATCTTCGCGGGGATGTCCGCCGCCTTGTAGACCGCGCTGCCCGCGACCAGCACGTTCGCGCCCGCATTCACGCAGGCGTCGCGCGTGGCGGTGTCCACGCCGCCGTCCACCTCCAGCTCGCAGTCCGGGTTGACCTCGTCGAGCATCGCGCGCAGCTGCGCGACCTTGGGCATCATGTCCGCCATGAACTTCTGCCCGCCGAAGCCCGGCTCGACCGTCATCACCAGCACGATGTCGCACTCCTTGAGGTACGGCAGCGCCGCTTCGGCGCGGGTGTTGGGCTTGAGCACGATGCCCGCGCGCTTGCCCTTCGCGTGGATCTTCTCCAACGCGGCGTGGATGTTCTCGGGAAAGTCGGACTCGACGTGGACGGTCACGAGGTCCGCGCCCGCGTCGCAGAACTGCTCAACGTAGCGCACGGGCTTGGTGATCATCAGATGCACGTCCAGCGGCAGCCCGGTCACGGGCCGGATGGCCTTGACCACCGGGATGCCGATGGAGATATTCGGCACGAACTCGCCGTCCATGATGTCCACATGGACGTAGTCGGCGGTGTCGATCTTCCGAATGTCCCGCTCGAGGTTGGCGAAGTCGGCGGAGAGAATGGACGGTGCGATCTTGATGTTCATGGCGGCAGCCTCCTGTGAAAAAACAGATTCAATTTATTGTAGCAAAGGCCGCGCCTAAAATCAATCGCAAAATAAAAATGTAAAAGATACTTGACATTTTGCCGATGAAGTGTTATGCTCATGAATGTAAAGCAAGCTTGACTTTCTGAGAACGGAGCACAGCATGAAAAATATCATTGAACAAAAGCGGAAGGAGCGGGGCATGACGCAGCAGCAGCTTGCCGCGGCGCTCGGCGTCTCGCGCCAGACCATCATCTCATTGGAAAACGGGAAATACAATCCATCCATCCTGCTCGCCCACGCCATCGCAAGGCTGTTCGGCACGCAGATCGAGGACATCTTTCTTTTTGAGGAGGAAGAAGCATGAAATTGAAGGAACAGAAAAAATTCGGCATTTTGTGGCTCAGCATCGGCGCGGCGCTCTTTCTTGCGGGGCTGCTGCTGGGGGAGACGGAATACGGCAGCTACATCAGCGGCTTCGGCGGCGGACTGACGGCTGTCGGCCTTGTTCGCCTGCTGCGGGTGCGTCGCCTGAGCCGCGACCCGGAGAAGGCAGCGGACTACGATGCCTCGCTCAAGGACGAGCGCACGGCGTATGTTGCCAACAAGGCGCGCAGCATGACCTTCTTCATTTGCGTTTACGTTCAGCTCGCCGCGGCGCTGCTGGCGATCCTGGTGTTCGAGCAGCCGCTTGTCGGGCAGGTGCTCTGCGGCCTGACCTGCTTGCAGGGGCTGCTCTACACCGTTTTCTACTGGCACTATGACAAGGTCTATTGAGAAAGAGAAAGAAAGCATGAACGCATTGGAGGTCAGCGGCCTTTCCCGGCCCCTCAGGGACTTCCGGCTGCAAAGCGCCGGCTTCCCGGGCGATTCGGTTCGCGAGCTGAAATCTTAAAAAAGTGTTAAACGGAAACGCGGCGCTTGTCAACGCCGCGTTTTTATGCTATCCTAACGTGTGGTCAAGGTGGAAAGGGCCTTCCCTTTCCGCCCCGGCCGCCGCGTTTCTCCCGAGAAAGCTACAAAAGGAGACCCTGCGCATGAAGCTCGATCATCGCCGCACGATCCTCGTCGGCCTTGCGTTTTTATCCATCTGTGCCTTCTGGCAGATGTACGACAGCGTCATCCCCAAGATCCTGACCGAAACGTTCCGTCTGAATGAGACGCTCTCCGGCGCGATCATGGCGCTGGACAACATTCTGGCGCTTTTTCTGCTGCCGCTGTTCGGCGCGCTCTCCGACCGCACGAGCACCAAAATCGGCCGCCGGATGCCCTTCATCCTCCTCGGCACGGCCTGCGCCGCCGTGCTGATGAACCTGCTGCCGGTGTTGGATAACCGCTACGCCGCTGCTCCCTCGACCGGGAAGCTCGTCGGCTTCGCCGCCGTGCTGGGCCTGCTGCTCGTGGCGATGGGAACCTACCGCTCGCCCGCCGTCGCCCTCATGCCGGACGTGACGCCCAACCCCCTGCGCTCACGCGCGAACGCCATCATCAACCTCATGGGCGCCATCGGCGGCATCATCTATCTGGCTGTCGCGGCGGTGATGTACCCGAACGCCAAGATCGCGGGCCTCGCCCACGTCAACTATCAGCCGCTTTTCCTCGTCGTTTCCGCCGTCATGCTCGTGAGCGTCGCGGTGCTGTTCCTGACGGTGAAGGAGCCGAAGCTCGCCGCGGAGACGCGCGCGCTCGAGGCGCAGCATCCTGAGTGGGACCTCACAGAGGACGACGGCAGCGGCAATGAGGTGCTGCCCAAGCCCGTCAAGCGGAGCCTTGGCTTTCTGCTCGTGTCCATCGCGCTGTGGTACATCGGCTACAACGGTGTAACGACCTGGTGGTCCACCTACGTCGGCGCGGTCATGGGACAGGGGCTCGGAGGCGCGTCCACCTGTCTGCTCATTGCCACCGCCGGCGCGGTCGTCAGCTACATTCCCATCGGTCAGCTCGCCTCGCGCATCGGCCGCAAAAAGACCATTCTTTTCGGCTGCGCCCTGCTCGCCGCGATGTTCCTGACCTTCTACTTCCTCACCACGCTCTACTCGACCATTCATCCCGTCATGTTCGTCTGCTTTGCCCTCGTGGGCTTTGCGTGGGCGGCCATCAACGTCAACTCGCTCCCGATGGTGCTGGAGATGTGCCGCGGCAGCGACATCGGCAAATTCACCGGCTATTACTACACCTTCTCCATGGCGGCGCAGGTCGTCACGCCGGTGCTTGCCGGCACGCTGATGCGTCATATCAGCTACCGCGTGCTCTTCCCCTACGCGGCGCTCTTCGTCGGTGCGTCCTTTGTCACGATGTGCTTCGTGCGCCACGGCGATTCCAGAGCTGAGGTCAAGAGCGGCCTGGCCGCCTTTGAGGATATGGACGACTGAATTCGGCAATTTCCAATAACAAGAAGTGATATTTCGTGCAGACTCTACAATTCGTTATTCTTTTCACGCTTTTTCTACTCACCGTCTGGCTCTTTTTTCTCAACAGCCGTGCCAACCATCCGAGCTGGGCGGCGCTGGAGCATCGGCGCTACGCCCACCGCGGGCTGCATTGCAGCGCCGACAGCGTGCCGGAAAACTCCCTTGCGGCCTTTCGCCGCGCCATCCGGCACGGATACGGCTCGGAGCTGGACGTGCATCTGCTGCGCGACGGCACGCTCGCCGTTTTTCACGACAGCGACCTAAAGCGCATGACCGGCGTGACCGGCGTGCTTGAGGACTGCACGGCGCAGGATCTTGCCGCGCTCCACCTTGCCGGTACGCCGGAAACGATCCCACAGCTGTGTGAGGTGCTTTCCCTTTACGAGGGCACGGGCCTGCCGCTTGTCGTGGAGCTCAAGAGCTATCGCGGCAACCACCGCGCGCTTGCCGAGCGCACGGCGAAGGAGCTGGACAAATATCAGATCCCCTATTGTATGGAGAGCTTCGACCCGCGCTGCCTGATGTGGCTGCGCGCCTTCCGGCCCGAGATCATCCGCGGCCAGCTCTCCGAAAATTTCCGCAAGGACGCGCGGGGCTGGGAGCATTTCGTGGGCTTCCTGCTCTCAAACCTCCTGTTCAACGCCTTCACCGCGCCCGACTTCATCGCTTATAAATTTGAGGACCGCCGGCGCTTCGCGCCGCGCATCTGCCGCGCGTTCTACGGCGCGCATATGTTTTATTGGACCGTCCGCACCTATGAGGACCTGAAGGCCGCGGAGCGCGAGGGCGCGCAGGCGATCTTCGAGGGCTTCGACCCGGACGGGGCAGAGAGAAAATCAGAAAGAAAAGAGGACACTCCATGAGCGAGACTCCGAAGAGACACCGGGGCGACCGCAGGGATGCGGTGCTCCTGCGCGAGACCGACGCCCTGCACTTTATCATGGGCATCATCTACCCCCACCGCGCCGACAACGAGGCCTACATCGCCGAGCGCATCGATCTGGAGCCCATCAAGGCCTACCTTGCGAAAAAGAACGTCGAGGGCATCGAGTTCAAGTACACCTTCTTCCACGTCATCGTGGCGGCACTGGTCAAGACCATCACCCTGCGCCCCAAGCTCAACCGCTTCTACGCGAACGAAAATTACTACCAGCGCAACAAGGTCACGGCGGGCTTTATCATCAAGAAGGAATTTTCCGACGGCAGCGAGGAGGCGGTCGCCCTGCTTAACGCTGCGCCGACCGACACCATGGACACCGTTCACGAGGAGATCCGCCGCCGCGTCTACGCCACGCGCCATGAGCAGAAGCTGAACACCACGGACAACAGCATGGATATTCTCAATAAGCTGCCGCGCTTTCTCTCCAAGGCAGCGATCCGCTTCATCCGCTGGCTCGACCGTCACGGCTGGTGTCCGGACGTTCTCATCGGGGACGATCCGAACTACGCCTCGGTGTTCCTCTCCAACCTCGGCTCCATCCGCCTGCGCAGCGGCTACCACCATCTTACGAACTGGGGCACCTGCTCGTTCTTCTGCGTCATCGGCGAAAAGAAGTGGACGCCGCTTTACGATCAGAACGGCCTCGTCGCCATGCGCGAGACGGTCGACCTCGGCTTTACGGTCGACGAGCGCATTGCCGACGGCTATTACTATTCCAAGAGCATCCGGCTCTTCAAGCACCTGCTCGCGCACCCCGAGCTGCTCGAGCTGCCATTTGAACAGGAGGTCGATTATGACTGAGATCACTGCCAAGACCCCGTGGGCGGGTCACACCGGCGACGTGCCGCTGCATCTGGACTATTTTGACGGCTCGATGTTTGAGGCGCTCGAGCTGGTCGCCAAGAAGTACCCAAGGAACATCGCGTTCGATTTCATGGGCAAGGCCACGACTTATCCCCAGATGATCGAGGAGATCAAGAAGTGCGCCCGCTCCCTCAAGACCATCGGCGTGCGCGCGGGCGACAAGGTGACGATCGCCATGCCCAACTGCCCGCAGGCCATCTATATGTTCTACGCCGTCAACCTCGTCGGCGGCATCGCGAACATGATCCATCCCCTTTCGGCGGAGAAGGAGATCGAGTTCTACCTCAACGAGTCCGAGAGCGTCACCGCCATCACGCTCGACCAGTTCTACAACAAGTTCGAGAGCATCCGCCAGAACACAAAGGTCGTCAACATCATCATCGCGAGCGTCAAGGATGAGCTGAGCAAGCCCGTCCGCGCGGGCTATATGCTCACCGAGGGCCGCAAGATCGCCAAGATTCCGAAGGACGCGCCGGTCATCCGCTGGAAGGAATTCATGAACATGGGCAAGGCCTGCTTCTGGAATTATTCCGTCAAGCGCACCGGCGACGACCCCGCCGTCATTCTCTACTCCGGCGGCACGACCGGCACGACCAAGGGCATCGTGCTGACGAACAGGAACTTCAACGCGCTCGGCCAGCAGATCATCGCGGCGAACCCGATGTTCAACCCCGGCGACAAGATGCTCGCCGCCATGCCGCTGTTCCACGGCTTCGGCCTCGGCGTGTGCATCCACACCATGCTCTCGCAGGGCGGGCGCTGCATCCTCGTGCCGCGCTTCACCGCCAAGAGCTATGCAAAGCTCATCACTAAGTATCACTGCAACTTCATCGCGGGCGTGCCCACGCTCTACGAGGCGCTGCTGCGTCTGCCGAGCATGGAGGGCGCGGACCTCAGCTCGCTCAAGGGCGTGTTCTCCGGCGGCGACAGCCTGTCGATCGAGCTGAAGAAGAAGCTGGATAAATTCCTCTACGCCCACGGTGCGCCCGTGCAGGTGCGCGAGGGCTACGGCACCACCGAGACCGTCACGGCCTGCTGCCTGACGCCGCCGCATATGTTCAAGGAGGGCTCGATCGGCGTGCCCTTCCCCGACACCTACATCAAGATCGTTGAGCCGGGCACCGATCAGGAGGTCCCCTACGGCACCGAGGGTGAGATCCTGCTCGCCGGCCCCACCGTGATGAAGGAGTACATGAAGCACCCCGACGAGACCGCGCAGACCCTGCGCCGTCACGCCGACGGCCTCACTTGGGTCTACACCGGTGACCTCGGCACGATGGACTCGGAGGGCTTCGTTTACTTCCGCGGCCGCGCCAAGCGCATGATCGTCTCGTCCGGCTACAACGTCTACCCCGGTCAGATCGAGAACATCCTCGACGCGAACGAGATGGTGCAGATGAGCTGCGTTATCGGCATCCCCGACGCCTACCGGATGCAGAAGGTCAAGGCCTTCGTCAAGCTCGCCGCCGGCATCCCTGCGAACGATGCGACCCGTCAGGCGCTGATGAGCTACTGCTCCAAGCACATCGCCAAGTACGCCATGCCCTGCGACATCGAGTTCCGCGACGAGCTGCCCAAGACGCTCGTCGGCAAGGTCGCCTACCGCGTTTTGGAGGAAGAGGAGCAGGCCAAGCACGCCGCTGAGGCGCCTGCCGCGCCCGCCGAGGAGGGGAAAAAGTAAGCAAAAAGCGAGCCGCTTTGTGAGCGGCTCACTTTCTTTTTGCATGAGATCGTTCGGCGGCGCGGCGGTCAGAGGGCATCCTCTCCGGTGTCGCGGTCGAAGCCGAGCAGATGGCCGGGCAGACGGCACCACGGCTTGCAAAGCGTATCGTTGTAGTGCGCGACGGCCTGCCGGTAGATGCTCTCGCTGCGCGCGAGGATCTGGGCGAGCTCGGGATCGTAGCGCACGCCGGCGGCCTGACGGCGGCAGGCGGCAAGCTGCGCGGCGGCGCTTTCCACCACGCTGCGCCGACTGCGCAGGACGCGCCGCACTTCCCAGAACCAGAGGACGAGGAAGGCGGTGGTGCTCACGGCGGCGATCAGCCAGGCGACCCACGACGGCATCGGCTTCAACTCCTTTTTCTGCAGATTTTATCGTTGGAACCAAGCATAGCAATTTTTTCCAAAAATTGGGAAACGAGGGTATGAGATGTATGCTTTTTCGGCGCGAAATGCAGGAAAAGGCGAATTTTGCGAAAAAATGAAAAAAGAAGTGACAGCTGTCCGCCGGCTGTGGTAAGATAGAAAAACAACGATACCGGGAGGTCAGGATATGAGCTATGCCGATCAGGTTTTTCGCCGGAACTGCGAGGACATTTTGAAAAACGGCGTGTGGGACACGGAGCTTGCCGTGCGTCCGCGCTGGGAGGACGGGACCCCGGCGCACACGGTCAAGAAATTCGGCATCGTCAACCGCTACGACCTGCAAAGGGAATTCCCCATCCTCACGCTGCGCCGCACCTATTGGAAGAGCGCGGTGGACGAGCTTTTGTGGATCTGGCAGAAAAAAAGCAATAACGTCCACGACCTCTCCTCCCACATCTGGGACGCATGGGCGGATGAGAGCGGCAGCATCGGCAAGGCCTACGGCTACCAGCTCGGCGTGAAGCACCAATATAAAGAGGGGATGTTCGATCAGGTGGATCGCGTGCTCTATGACCTGAAGCATGATCCTGCCTCGCGGCGCATCCTGACGAACCTCTACAATTTTGCCGACCTGCATGAAATGGCGCTCTATCCCTGCGCCTACTCCATGACCTTCAACGTGTCGGGCGATACGCTCAACGCCATTTTGAACCAGCGCAGTCAGGATATGCTGGCGGCGAACAACTGGAACGTGGTGCAGTACGCGGTGCTGGTCCACATGATGGCGCAGGTCAGCGGGCTCAAGGCCGGCGAGCTGGTACACGTCATCGCGGACGCGCACATCTACGACCGCCATGTGCCCATCGTCGAGCAGATGCTTTCGGAGCCGGAGAAGCCCGCGCCGGCGTTTTTCATCGACCCGAGCGTGACGGATTTCTATGCCTTCACAAAGGACAGCTTCCGGCTCGAGGGCTACGAGCCCTGCCCGTTCGAGGCGAAAATTCCCATCGCGGTGTAAAGGAGAACGCTATGACTGCCATCGTCTGTGTGGACAAAAACTGGGCCATCGGAAGGGAGAACCGGCTTCTCTTCCGCATTTCCGCCGACCTCAAGCATTTCCGTGCGCTCACGACGGGAAAGACCGTCGTGATGGGGAAGAATACCCTGCTTTCGCTGCCGGGCGGCAGACCGCTGCCGAACCGGCGGAACCTCGTGGTGAGCACGACGATGGCGCCGCGTGAGGGCGTGGAGATCGCGCGCAACATCGAGGAGGCCGCGGCGCTGGCGGGAGAGGACGCCGTGCTCATGGGCGGCGCGCAGCTCTACCGCGCGCTGCTGCCGCGCTGCGAGCGCGTGCTGGTGACGCAGGTGGACGCCGCGGCGGAGGGGGCGGACGCCTTCTTTCCGAATCTCGACGCCGCACCCGATTGGACGGCGGAGACGGTGGGGGAATGGCAGGAGGAAAACGGCCTGCGCTTCCGCTATGTCGATTACGTCCGAAGAACGTAAGGGAACAAGGGCTTTCCGCAAGAGCGGAAGGCCCTTTTCAAATGCGGAGAAAACGAGTATAATGAAGAAAGATTTTCTGAGAGGAGGCGAGGGCCGTGGCGGAGCTGAATACCGATGTGCGCTTTGTCAGGGGTGTGGGCGAGGCGCGGGCGAAGAGCCTTGCGAAGCTCGGCATCACAGACCTGAAAAGTCTCATCTCCTATTTCCCGCGCGCCTACGAGGATCGGCGGGAGAGCCGCCGCATCGCGGAGCTGCAGGTCGGTGAGCGCGCCTGCGTGACGGCGATGGTGGCGTCGGAGCCGAAGCTCTCGCGCATCCGAAAGGGATTGGAGCTCGTCAAGCTGCGCGTGGTGGATGAGAGCGCCGCGCTGGAGCTGACGTACTTCAACCAGTCGTACCTGAAAAACACGTTCCACGTGGGCGAGAGCTACACGTTCTACGGTACGGTCGAGGGGACGCTGCTGCGGCGGACGATGACGAATCCCGCCTTTGATCGGGAGGGGCTGCACGACGTCACCGGCTGCATCGTGCCGGTCTATCCGCTGACGGCGGGCGTGGGGCAGAGCCTGCTCCACCGCGCCATCCGGCAGGGGCTGGACGAGGGAGCGGACCGGCTGCCCGACCTGCTCCCTGCGGAGCTGCGGCGGCAGCATGGGCTGTGCGATGTGCGGTATGCCTACGAGAATATCCATTTCCCCGCGGACGACGCGGCGCTGGCGGCGGCGCGGCGGCGGCTCGCGTTCGAGGAACTGTACTTCCTCACGCTCGGGCTGCGGCTGCTGCGCGCACGGCGGACGACCGTAAAGGGCAAGACCTGCGCGGCGGTCGATATGACGCCGTTTTTCGGCGCGCTGCCGTTCTCGCTCACCGGCGCGCAGGCCCGCGCGGTGGACGATATTCTGCGCGACATGACGGCGGAGCGGCCGATGAACCGGCTGGTGCAGGGCGACGTGGGCAGCGGCAAAACGATGGTCGCGGCGGCGGGAATTTACTTCGCGGCGAAAAACGGCCTGCAGGCGGCGTTGATGGCGCCGACGGAAATTCTGGCCGAGCAGCACTATCACACGCTCGCGCCGCTGCTGGAAAAGCTTGGCGTGCGCTGCGCCCTGCTGACGGCCTCGACCAAGGCGAAAACACGGCGGTCGATCTTAGAGCAGCTCGCGGCGGGGAAGATCGACCTTGCCATCGGCACGCACGCGCTGCTCTCGCCGGACATTTCGTATCAGAACCTCGGGCTGGTCGTGACCGACGAGCAGCACCGCTTCGGCGTGAACCAGCGCGCGGCGCTGGGAGCCAAGGGTGAGAACCCGCACCTGCTCGTCATGTCCGCGACGCCCATCCCGCGCACGCTGGCGCTGATGATCTACGGCGACCTCGACGTTTCCGTGATCGACGAGCTGCCGCCGGGGCGGCGGAGCATCGAGACCTACGCTGTGCCGTCGAGCTACCATGAGCGCATCTACGCCTTCCTCGAAAAGCAGCTCGCGGAGGGACGGCAGGCCTACATCGTCTGCCCGATGGTGGAGGAGAACGGCGAGCTGCCCGACGAGCGCAAGGCGGTGACTGCCTATGCGGAAAAATTGCAGAAAGAGGTGCTTCCGAACCGAACGGTGCGTTTTCTGCATGGAAAAATGAAAGCGAAGGAAAAGGAAACGGTCATGCGCGCGTTCGCCGCGGGCGAGATCGACGTGCTCGTTTCCACCACGGTGGTGGAGGTCGGCGTGGACGTGCCGAACGCCTCGGTCATGCTCATCGAGAACGCGGAGTGCTTCGGGCTCTCGCAGCTCCATCAGCTGCGCGGGCGCGTGGGGCGCGGGCCATGGCAGTCGTACTGCATCCTCGTTTCCGACAACCGCGGCGAGGACAATAAAACGCGGCTCGACGCGATGCGCCGCACGCAGAGCGGCTTCGCGCTGGCGGAGGAGGATCTGAAGCTGCGCGGCCCGGGCGACTTCTTCGGCGCGCGGCAGCACGGTCTGCCGACGCTGCGCGTGGCGGACTTCGCCTGCGACATGGAGCTGCTTTACGAGGCACAGGGCGCGGCGGAGGCGCTGCTCGCCCTCGACCCGAGGCTGGAGGGACACCCGGCGCTGCACGCGCGGGTGCGCGAGCTCTTTGACCTCAACGCCGAGGCGCTGAACTGAAACCGAACAGAAAACGAAAACGACCGCGGGAGCGGTCGTTTTTTTCACGGGAAAAAGCCGGTGATGGGCAGGGAATAAAGGAAGCGGGGCAGAGGGCCGAACGGCTCTCTGCCCCGCTTTTGCTTCAGGGTATCCGGTGAATGAGGCGGGCTCAGGCGTTATTTTTGGCGAAGCGCTTGCCGATGAGCATGATGACCGCGAAGGTGAGCAGGTACCAGAAGTTACCCATCTTGTGGCCGATGAGGCAGGCGATGACCATGAAGATCGAGCCGCAGATGGCGAGCGTCGGAATGACGTAGCGGCGCAGCGCGGATTCGTCGGTCGCCTTCTTCATCCAGTTGATGAAGATCGGAATGTAGAGGGCATAGATGGTGATGATGGGCAGCTCGGTGGGATCAAAGAAGAAAATGACGCTTTCAAACGGCGTGCCGACAAAGGCGACGGCATGGCTCCAGGTGCCGGCGAGGTTGGAGAGATAGAAGTAGAGGCCCCAGGCGGCGCAGTAGAACAGGCCGAGGATGGCGGAGTTGTTGGGGAGGTTGGAGACCTTGTCCACCTGACCGAAAAGCTCGGGGTGGGGGCCCTCGCCGCGGGCGGCAAGGGAGTAGGGGCCGCGGCAGCAGCCGAGCATCAGGCCGTTCATCGTGCCCATGCAGGAGATGGCGATGAAGAGGTTGAGGATGTTGCCGAGAACGGGACCGAACACGTTGATGAACGCGGCGGTCGCGCCGGAGTCGCACAGCTCCTGATTGGTGGCGCCGCCGGCGACGCCGATGTAATAGAGAATATAGGTGGCGACGATGATGAGGCCGCCGATGAGCAGAGCCTTGGGCAGATTGCGCTTGGAATCCTTGAGCTCGGCGTTGATGGAGGTGGCGATGATCCAGCCCTCATAGGCGAAGGCGGTGGCGCAGACGGCGGCGAAGAGCGGGCTGCCCGTGACCTCGTAGCCGACGGCGGGGGTGGTAAAGTTGTTGGTCAGCATCCCATTGGCGAGGCCGAAAATGATGCCGACGACCGCCATGAGCGCGAGGGGAATGAACTTGATGACGGTGGTGGCGACCTGGAACTTACCGGCGAGCTTCGGCGAGAGCGCGTTGACGGCGTAGGCGCAGACCATGTAGAAGAGCATGAGCGCGAGGCACTCGGGACCGATGATGCAGCCACCCGCATCAGCCGGAACGATGAGCGGAAAATCGGGATCGACGGAGGTGACGAACACCAGCGTATAGCGGGCGCTCAGCCAGGCGAGCGCCGAGGTAAGCGTGGGATAGTAGGTGGTGGAAAGGAACCAGCCGATGTAGTAGCCGTAGCGCTTGCCGACGATGGCCTCGGCATAGTCGACGATGCCGTTGACCTTTTCGTATTTCTGCGCCATGGCGGAAAAGGCGAGGATGCAGACGATCATGATGGCGCCGCCGATGAGCCAGGCGAGGACGCCGAGCGGCATATCGCCGCCGGTCTTCTGCAAAATGACCTGCGCCTTAAAAAATACGCCCGAGCCGACGACGATGCCGACCACCATACAGATCGCGGTGAAGAGGCCGTATTTCTTTTCGAGCTTGTTTTCCATTGCTGTCACTCCTTATCCGGCGGGGATCTTCCCAAAGTCCGCCGTATCAAAAATTCGGCGGGGGTATTCCCGTATCCGCCGTGTAAAAAAGAAGCCCGCCCATTCAGGGAACGGCGAAACCATAGCAAAAATTATAAAGCGATGCTTCAAAAAAAGCAATCATTTTGACGCTTTAGAGAGGTAAAATATGAATTTTTTGTGAATGTGACGAATTGACGGGTAAATCGTTGGATATTTTGACTGTAAAGATTTCGTTAAAATGAGAAAAAGCGGGAAAAATAAAAATTTTTGAACGCTTGACGCACGGAAATGTGCAACAAAATGGGGGTGAGCGGCTACGGGTGAAAACGAACGGCGGCCGGAACCGGTGCAGCCCGCGCAGGAAAGAAGGAAATGCGGGAGAGCCGGGGACGGCGGCGGAAGGGATGTGATCGAAGGAATGCGAGCAAAGGCGACCCGTGAGCGCGTCATTCAGAGACTGTACGAAATGGCGCTGGCGCGGGCAAACGACGCGGTGAAGCTCGCCTACTGCCAGGAGCCGACGGAGGACGAGATCCGACGGCTGGACCTCGGCGCGGTGGCGGAGTTCCGCCGCAGCAACCTCGGGAGCGTGGAGATCCGGTTCATCGACCGGGTGAAGGCATTGCAGGCGCTGGCCGGTATGCTGGAGGGCGAGGGCTGCGAGGCGGAGGAGTTTTTCCGCGCGATGGTGCAGGCGGAGGAGGAAGCGTGAAGGAGATGATACCGCTCTCGCTGCGGCAGAGGAAGGCGTTCGTCTGGTGGGCGAGGAGGGAATACGAGGACTATGCGGCGATCATCTGTGACGGCGCTATCCGCTCGGGCAAGACGCTGGCGATGGGAATGGGCTTTTTCTTCTGGGCGATGGCGTGCTTTTCCGATCGGCAGTTCGCGCTGTGCGGGCGGAGCGTGGGCGCGCTGCGGCGCAACCTGCTGGAAACGGTGCTGCCGCAGCTGCGAAGGCTGGGCTTTGCCTGCGAGGAGAAGCGGAGCGAAAAGCTTCTGATCGTGCGGCGGCGCGGACGGGAAAACCGGTTCTATCTTTTCGGCGGGGCGAACGAGGCGAGCGCCGCGCTGATCCAGGGCATGACGCTGGCGGGAGTGCTGTTTGACGAGGCGGCGCTGATGCCGCGCTCGTTTGTCGAGCAGGCGAGCGCGCGCTGCTCGGTCGAGGGGAGCCGGCTGTGGTTCAGCTGCAATCCCGATGGGCCGAACCACTGGTTCTACCGGGAGTGGGTGTGCCGGGCCGAGGAGAAAAGGGCGCTCTATCTCCACTTCACGATGGCGGACAATCCGTCGCTGAGCGCGAGGGTGCGCGCCCGGTACGAGAGCATGTACAGCGGCATTTTCTACCGCCGCTTCGTGCTGGGCGAATGGACGGCGGCGGAGGGGCGCATCTACGACTTCTACGCGCCGGGGGAGTACGCGCAGGAAGCGCCCGCGGAGCCGTGGGAGAGACTGCGTGTTTCCGTGGACTACGGGACGGTGAACCCGACGAGCATGGGGCTGTGGGCGCTCAAGGACGGCGTGTGGTACCGCGTGGACGAATACTACTACGATTCCCGCACGGAGGGCCGGCAGAAAACGGATGAGGAATACGTCGACGCGCTCGAGGAGCTGACGCGGGGAAGAAGGATCGAGCGCGTGATCGTGGACCCGTCGGCGGCGAGCTTCATCGAGACGCTGCGACGCAGGGGCTTCCGCGTGATGCGGGCGAACAACGCGGTGGCGGACGGACTGCGGGTGACGGCGGATCTTCTGAAGAAGCGGAGGCTCGTGATCTGCCGGAGCTGCAAGGACTGCCTGCGGGAGATGGAGGGCTACGAATGGGTGAACGACGGGAGCGGACACGACGTGCCGCGCAAGGAGAACGATCACGCGATGGACGAGATGCGATACTTTGCGATGTCTGTGGCGGCGGGGCACGGCACAATGCCGACCGCGTGCGCGGTGACAAGAACGACAAACTGGAGAGGAGCGGCAGAACGGTGAAACGAAGGAAAAAGGAGCAGACGGGCGGCGCGGCCGCGGCGGTGCAGGTGCGCGAGAGGGGAGGGCATCCCTTTGCGGCGCTGCGAGGCTATATGCCACTCGGCGGGGCGGACGCGGCGCTCTACCGCAGCGTTCGCGAGGCGGTGCCGATCGTGGACGCGGCGATCGGAAAGCTGGTGAGGCTCAGCGGCGGCTTCCGCGTGCTGTGTGAGGACGAGCGGGCGCAGGAGGAGCTGGGCGAATTCCTGCGCACGGTGAATGTGGGACATGCGCAGGTGGGCTTCAGCGCCTTTCTGGACAAGTATCTGGATTCGCTGCTGACGAACGGACGCGCGGTGGGCGAGATCGTGCCGGACGCGGAGGGACGCGAGATCGCGGCGGTGCTGTGCCACCGCGTGGAGCAGCTGGCTCTGCGCGAGGGCGAGACGGCGCTGGATGTGCGGTTCTGCGGCTACGACGCGGCGGGGAGGCTGCACGAGCTGCCGCGGCAGGAGCTGGTGCTTTTCACGCCGCTGCTGCCGGAGTCGGAGAATCCCTACGGCGTGTCGCTGCTGCGCTCGATGCCCTTTATGGCGGAGCTGCTCTCGCGCATCTACTACGCGGTGGGGCAGAACTGGGAGCGCTGCGGCAACGTGCGCTTCGCGGTGGTCTACAAGCCGCAGGGCGAGGAGCCGGACGGCGCGCTGGCGCGCGAGCGGGCCGAGCTGCTGGCGCAGGAGTGGTCCGGCGCGATGCAGGAGACGCGCGGCGGGAGCGTGCGCGACTTTGTGAGCGTGGGCGACGTGAGCATCCGCGCCATCGGCGCGGACAACGTGATGCCCGACTGTGAGGTGCCGGTGCGGCAGATCCTCGAGCAGCTGGTGGCCAAGACCGGCCTGCCGCCGTTTTTGCTGGGGCTGAGCTGGTCGTCCACCGAGCGCATGAGCAGCCAGCAGGCGGATATGCTCACGAGCGAGATCACGGCGCTGCGGCGCACGCTCACGCCGATGGTGGAGCGCGTGTGCCGCCTGTGGCTGCGCCTGCACGGCTACGGCTGCCGCTTTGCCGTGGAGTGGGACGACATCAATTTGCAGGACCTTGTGGAGGAGGCCAAGGCGGAGCTGTACCGCGAGCAGGCGCGCAGGCTCCGACTGGAAAATGACGAGAGGGAGGAACAGACTTGAGCGAGAAAGGAAAGGAAGCGGGCATCGCCGTGACGGCGGAGGAGCTGGCGCGCATCAACCGCTTTGCGAAGAAGGAGCTGCGCGCGGAGGAGGTCTACACCTTTGCGGTGAAGCTGTGCGACAACGAGGTGGATCGCGACTTTGAGCGCTTCGACCGTGCGGCGCTGGAGAAGCTCTCGGAGCTGTTCGTCGGCAGGACGGGCATCTTCGACCACAGCTGGTCGGCGGGCGGACAGACGGCGCGCATTTACCGCGCGGAGGTGATCGAGGAGGAGACGCGCACGACGGCGGGCGACAAATACTGCTGGTGCAAGGGCTGGGCCTATATGCTGCGCACGGAGAAAAACGCGGAGCTGATCGCGGAGATCGAGGGCGGCATCAAAAAAGAAGTGAGCGTCGGGTGCAGCGCGGCGAAGCGAAGCTGCTCGATCTGCGGGAAGGACGCGGGGCTCTGCGAGCACGAGCGCGGTAAATATTACGGCGGAAAGCTGTGCTACGCGGTGCTCAGCGACATCACGGACGCCTATGAGTGGAGCTTTGTGGCGGTGCCCGCGCAGAGAGCGGCGGGCGTGGTCAAGCGCTTCGGTCAGAGTGAGGGCTCGCTCAAGGCGATGGTGCGCGCGTGCGGCAGCCGCGCGCAGATGCGTGAGCTGGAGGAACTGGAGAAGCTCTCCGCGCTGGGGAAAAGCTATCTCGGCGCGCTGCGGCGCGAGGTGAGGCGCCTGATGCTGGTAGCCGACGAGACGCTTGACGGTGCGGTGGCCGAGAGCGTGACCGAAAAGCTCGGCGAGCGCGAGTTGCTGGAGCTGAAGAAGGCGTTCGGCGCGCGGGCGGCAAAAAAGCTCGGTACGAATGTGCAGATCGGTAATCCGCGTGAGAAGCGCGAGGAGAACGAGCGCGACTTCTGCGTGTGAGCAGAGAAACCAAAAAAGCGGAGCGCTTTTTGGAATAAATAACGAAGAAAAGAGGAGGAAATGAGATGAGCATTTCTTACGAGGGCATCGGCGCGTGGTGCGCCACCTTTGCGGCGGGCACAGGAGCCGAGGAGGGCAAGGTCGTCAAGGTATCCGCCAACGGCACGGTGAGCAAGTGCGCCGCGAACGACGGCTTCTGCGGCGTGGTGGCGGCGATGGGCCGCGACGGCAAGGCGTGCAGCGTGCAGCTCGGCGGCCTTGTGCGCGTACCGTACAGCGGCGAGACCGCGCCGGCGGTCGGCTGGAATCTGCTCGCGGCGGACGGAAACGGCGGCGTGAGCGTTGTGACCAGCGGCGGACACAGCTACCTTGCCGTCGAGGTCGATACGACCGGCAAGACCATGACCATCATGCTTTAAGAGGAGGAGAAAAATGACGTACGGCTATGAAAATCTGAAGCTCGAAAAGGGTATGTATGCCCAGAGCGGCAAGAGCTTTTCCAGAGTGCTCGAAAGCCTGGACCCGAGCGAAAACTACCGCGGCACGGCACTGGAGGGCCTGGACGCCTTCCAGCGTCAGCTCAAGCGCTTTGACATCCACGTCAAGGGCGCGGGCAGCGACATGGTGGAGAAGTTCTTCCACACGACCGACAGCGCGGTGCTGTTCCCCGAGTTCGTTTCGCGCGTGGTGCGTCAGGGCATGGAGAGCGATATTCTGCCCGAGATCACCGCGACCACGACCAACTTCGACGGCATGGATTACCGCACCATCGCGTCCGTGCCGACGGACGACGACAAGGCGCTGCGCCGCGTGGAGGAGGGCGCGGTCCTTCCGACGACCGCCATCCGCACGCAGGAGAATCTGGTGAAGCTCCACAAGCGCGGACGTATGCTCGTGGCGAGCTACGAGGCCATCCGCTTTCAGCGACTGGATCTGTTTTCCGTGACCCTGCGCCAGATCGGCGCGTACATCGCCCGTATGCATCTTGACGACGCGGTGCAGGTGCTGATGAACGGCGACGGCAACAACAACGCCGCCGACGCCTACGAGATCGGCAGCGGCAAGATCAGCGGCACGGCGGGCACGCTGACCTACAGTGCGCTGCTGGAGTTCTGGTCCAAGTTCGACCCCTACAGCATGAATACGATGCTGGTATCCAACGACGTGATGCTGCAGATGCTCAAGCTCTCGGAGTTCCAGAACCCGCTGACGGGCCTGAACTTTCAGGGCACCGGCACGCTCTCCACGCCGCTGGGCGCGAAACTGCTGCGCACCTCCGCCGTTCCCGCGGGCAAGCTCATCGGTCTCGATAAGAACTATGCCCTCGAGCACATCTGCGGCAGCGAGGTGATGGTGGAGTACGACAAGCTCATCGACCGCCAGATCGAGCGCGCGGCGATCACGAGCATTTCGGGCTTTGCCAAGCCCTATCAGGAGGCATCCAAGGTGCTGACCGTTTAACGGCGGCAGGAAGCGAAAGGAGGGAGAGCGATGGACGAGGAGATCCTTGAGACGGCGAAGAGCATCTGTGCCTGCGGCGCGGAGGATGAGGCGCTGCTCAAACGGCTCTGTGCGGCAAGCGCGCAGGCGCTCGAGCGCGAGCTGCGCGAGGGCGTTGCGCCGGAGGACTGCGAGGGCGCGTTCATCTGCGCGAGCGCATGGCTGGCTGCCGCCGCGCTGACGGACGCAAGGCTCGGCGGGGCGGAGGAGCTGTCCTCCCTCCGCGCGGGCGACGTGACGATCGAGGTCAGGGGCGGCGCGAACAGCGAACGTGCCGCGGCGCTGCGGCGCAGCGCGCGGCAGCTGATGGCCCCGTATACGGAAGGAGGCGGCTTCTTCTTTTGCGCAGTGAAGGGATGAAAAGCATGATCGACCAGGCGTTCCGCCGCTACGGCATGACCGTGACGGTGGAGCATGGCGCGGAGACGGGCGAGACGCACGGCTTCGTGCAGCCCGTTACGGCGGTGAGCGGCGGCGAGCCGTTCTCCGTCGGGCCGCTGGGCGCGGCGGATCGGCGCTGCTGGCGCTATCTCGGCAGCGCGGAGGTGAGCGTGGCGCAGGGGGACCATATCCTCTGCGAGGGAAAGCGCTACCGCGTCCGCCGCGCGGAGAGCGTGAAGCTCGGCGCTCTGGTGACGCACTACTGGGCGGTGCTTGACCGCGAGGAGGAGACGGCATGACGGCGGCGGGACAGGTGCGGTCGGAGATCGTGAGCCGGCTGAAGGCCGCCGGTCTTGACGCGGCGGAGGCCTATGAGGACGAGCGCTTCCGCGAGAGGAGCGGGAGCGTGGTCGCCGTCGGCGCGAAGCAGGCGGAGCTGGCGCACGCGGGGCTGATGAACTATCTCGGCGAGCGGTACGACGCGGAGAGCGGGCGGACGGTCGAGGTGTACGGCAGGAAGCTCAAAATGGCGGCGTCGCTGGACGTTTACGCGCCGCGGCGCAAGGGGGCGCGCGGCTGTGAGCAGACGGCGGAGACCGTGAGCGAGGCGCTGCTGGACGGCCTTGCCGACGGGCTGACGCTCGATGAGCTGAGCTGGGAGAAAACGGAGTGGGACGAGGAGTACGGTATGTTCGTGCGGCGGGGCACCGCGCGCTGCACGGCCTACTTCGTGGCGACGGCGGACGAGGAGAGCGCGGTGCTGACGGATTTTATTTTGAAAGGTGTGATGCAGTAGGTGGGCAACACGGTGGTACATGAGCACCCGGGCGTGTATTCGTCCTACGACGCCTCGAGCGTGATCGGCGGGAAAAAGACCGCGAGGATCCTCGGCGCGGCGGCGGTGAGCACGACGGGCACGGCCAATGAGGTGGTGACGCTGACCTCTTACGCCGAGGGCGTGAGCGCCTTCGGCGAGGACGCGGAGGGCACGGTCGGCATGGCGGCGCTGCTTGCGGCGCTTTACCGCAACGGCGCGGCGGTGGTCAAGGCGGTGAAGGTATCCGCGGCGACGCCGACCGGCTATGAGGCGGCCTTTGCCGCGCTGGAGCAGGAGGCGGTCGATGTGATCGTGTGCGACAGCACGAGCGTGGACGTGCAGCTCAAGCTGCGCGCGAGCGTGGAGAAGGCGTCGGGCGCGCAGAGGGAGCGCATCGGCGTGGTTTCGGGCGGCGCGAGCGAGACGGCGGCGAAGCTCGTGGAGCGCGCGGGCAAGCTCAACAGCGAGCGCATGGTGCTCACGGCGCCCGGCGATGTGCGTATGGCGGCGGCAGCCGCCGCAGTCATCGCGGGGGAGAGCGACCCGTCCGTGCCGGTGAACGGCGCGGTGCTCGCGGGCTTTTCGGGCCTGAGCGCGAGCTACGACGACACACAGGTGTATACCCTGGTCACCGGCGGCGTGACGCCGCTGGAGTGTGTAAGCGGCGAGGTGAGCATCGTGCGCGGCATTACGACGCGCACGACCACCGGCGGGGCGGCGGACAAGACCTGGCGCGAGCTGACGACGGTGCGGATCGTGGACGACGTGATCCCCGCGCTGCGCGCGTCGCTGCGTGCGCGCTTCGTGCGCAGCAAGAACACCGCGCAGGTGCGCGCGGCGATCCGCTCGCAGGTGATGGTGGAGCTGGAAAACAAGCGCGCGCAGGAGATCATCGACAGCTTTGGCGAGGTGAGCGTGAAGGCGTCGGAGGACGATCCGACGGTGTGCCTGGTGGAGTTCAGCTTCGCGGTGGCGCACGGGCTCAACCGCATTTACCTCAGCGCGCATATCACGGTGTAAGGAGGCGGAGAGATGGCAAATATGACGATCCCGACGAGCCGGGACATTTATCTGGAGCTCAACGGCAAAAAGCTGGCGGTGGTGCAGGGCTACAGCGCGAAGGCGCTGCGCACGAGCCGCGAGGTCGAGGCCTTCGGCGAGAGCGAGCCGGTGGCGACCGTGGGCGGGCAGACGCGCTATACGCTTGAACTCAGCCGCCTGTACGCGACGGACGAGGCCATCGGCGACGGCGTGAGCTTCTATGAGCTCGACGACTTTTCCGTGGTGGTGTGCCGCCCGGGCAAGCGCATCATCTACAGCCATTGCCGCTGGAGCAACATCGAGGAGCTGGGCAAGCTCGGCGAGCCGGTGGCGGAAAAGGTGACGGTCATCTCCTGTAAGCGTATGGAGACGGACGCCTGATGGGAGACAATGCGGTTTTCGCGGCGCAGCAAAGGCGCGTGACCGAGCAGCTCGGCGCGGCGATGCTTGCGGCGGTCGGACTGATGGTGCGGCAGTATCTGGGAGTGCCCACGGGAGAGAACGAGGGGCAGGACTCCGCTGACGCGGCATGGGAGGACGGCGCGCAGGCGTTCCGTGCGGGCGAGACGGTGAACGAGAGCTTTGACATGGCGCGTTATCTGCGGCTCAGGCAGGGCGCATCGGCGGCGGAGCTGGAGGAGAGCGAGGGCCGCGCCGATGCGGAGGACCGTTCGTGGAGCGTAAGGCGGACGGCAGAAAAAACGACATCCGCGCGCACGGCGGCGGGGGACGCCGGCGCGCGGGGAAGCGGGGAACGGAGCGCATCCGCCGCCGCGCCGGAGAGCGGCGCGGGAAGGCATGACGCGGCGGAGGCATTCGTTTCGGCGGAGGGCGGAGACGCCCTCCGCACCGCGCGGAGCGTGAGCGGAGAGATCGAGCGCGACGCGCGGCGCTATGACGGCGGATTCTATCTTTACTGAGAGGAGGCGGGGACGTGAGACTGACGCCCATGCGATATAAGGACTACATCTGGCCGAGCAATCCCGGGAGCTACCGCATTTCGTTCCGCCGCGTGGTGGCGGAGCACAAGCTGCCGTTCGGCAGGAGCGTGACGCAGGACCTCGGGCAGGTCTGCCGTGTGCTCGAGGGCGAGGGGGAATTTGCCGGAGAGGGCGCGTATGAGGAATTCAAGCGGCTGGCGACGGTGTTTTACGGAGGGGGCGCGGGCGTGCTGGTGCATCCGGTGTGGATGACGACGCGCGCTTACTTCACCGAGCTGGAGGTCGTGCAGGAGCCGCTGCCGGACTATGTGCGCTACCGCTTCGCGTTCTGCGAGGCAGGAGGCGAGGGTGCGGCGCTGAAGGAAGTGAGCACTTCGGCGGCGGGCGGCAGCGCGGCGGGAACGGCGGGGGCGCGGTATCACACCGTGGTGCAGGGCGACACGCTTTGGGCCATCGCGGCGCGAAACGGCACAACGGTGCGCGCGCTGTGTGCGCTCAACCCGCAGATCGCGAACCCGAATCGGATCTATCCCGGAGAGCGGGTGAGGCTTTCATGACCGGCAGAGTGGAAACGGCCGACGGCAAGGTATACGAGCTGCCGGCGCTGCTGGAATGGCGGCTGCGGCGCACCGGCAGCGTGCCGTGCGACAGCTTTCGGGCAAGGTGCCTTTACAGCGCCGAGATGGGGGAGGCGCTGAAGGCGGCCTGCCGCTTTGCGGCAACGGAGAACGGCGTGACGCGGTTCCGCGGCGTGATCGACGAGTGGAGCGCCGTGTGCGGCGCGGAGGGGGCGGTGCTGACGGTCGAGGGGCGCGGCATGGCCGCGCTGCTGCTCGACAACGAGGCTGAGGCGGTGACCTATCAGCGCGCGGCGCTCAGCGAGATATTGAAGGACCACGCGGCGGCGTGCGGCGTGGCATGGGAGCCGCGCGGCGAGGTGTACGGCACGGGCGAATACGCGGTGGCGAGCGGATCGAGCCGGTGGAAGGCCATTGAGGGCTTTGCGCGGCGCTGTGGACTGACGCCGTATTTCACGCGGGAGGGCGTGCTGTGTCTGCGCGGCGCGGCAGAAGGGCGCCGGCTTGTGCTGGAGGAGCCGGAGGGCGTGATCGAGGCGTCGTACCGCGACAGGCGGTACGGCGTGCTCTCCGAGGTGACGGCGGTGAACCGCGCGAAGAAGCTGCGCCAGACGGTGCGGAACGAGGCGTTCCTCGCGCGGGGCGGGAGCTGCCGCCGCGTGGTGTATGTGCCCTCGCGGAGCGTAAATGAGCTGCGCTACACGGGGCGCTATCAGATCGAGAAGAGCGCGGAGGATGCGCGGGAGCTGACGACCACGCTCGCAGGGAGCGTGGACGCCGAGCCGATGGACCGCGTGGAACTGTCGCTCGCGCGGCTGGGTGTGCGGGGGACGTTCCGCGTGAGCGAGACGTTGCATACGCTCTCCGCGCGCGGCGAGACGACGGAGCTGACACTGTGGGAGGTATGAAAAAATGTGGGTAGCAGGCTGGCTCCGACGGACGGAGGAGCCGCAGGAGACAACAAATGCGGAGAGCGGCACCGTGACCATCGGCGGAAGCACGGCGGGCGTGCTCAGCCGGGGAGAGGAGCGCAACGTTCCGCTCGCGTCGCCTGGCGGGTATGCGTGGCGGCCGAAAAACGGCGAGCGTGTGCTGGTCATCAAGGGCGGCACGCTCGGCGAGGAGCGGTATGTGGCCGGCTCGCTGGACGCCGCGCGGGAGCAGGACGATCTGGACGACGGCGAGGTGCGCATCTACGCGGAGGACGGCGGCGCGAGCATCACGCTGCGGCGGAACGGCCATGTGGAGATCGAGGGAGATCTCTTTATCAACGGCGCAATGTATGTGCCGCCTGTAAGCTGAGGGGTGACGGGAATGGAGCTGAAGATCCGAAACGGAGACTATATCGCCGACGGCATCGGCGGGGAACGGCGCGCGGATGGAGCCGAGGCGCTGCTTGAGCGCGCGCTCTTCCGGCTGAGCGTGCGGAGAGGGAGCTTTCCCTTTCTGCCGGAGCTGGGGAGCGAGCTGTATCGGCTCGGGCATGAGAAGCCGTCGGCCCGGGCTGCCGCGGCGAAGCTGTACGCCGCCGCGGCGCTGGCGGAGGAAACGGCGCTGACGGTGGAGGATGTGGAGCTGACGGAGCGCGGGGACGGGGTCATGGCCCTGCGCGTGCTGCTGACGGCGGACGGCGAGAGCGCCGCGCTGGAGATGACGGTGAGAGGAGCGTGAGAGACGGTGAAGGAATGGACGGAGATCTATGAGCAGATGCGCGGCACGTTCGCGCAGAGAGCGGGCTTTGTGCCGAGCGAGGGCTGCGACAGCGCGGTGCGCCTCTATGCGCTCGCGGCGGAGCTGCAGTCGCTGCTGATGCAGGCAGACTGGGTGCTTGACCAGAGCTTTCCGCAGACGGCGCAGGGAATGTATCTGGACTATCATGCCGAAACGCGCGGCATCACGCGCGCGGCGGCGGAAAAGGCGGTCGGTACCCTCCGCTTTGCCGCGGCGGACAAGGTAACGGCGGCGTGCCCGATCGAAAAGGGCACGGTGTGCATGACGGCGGAGGGCGTGCGCTTTGAGACGACGGAGGACGCGGCCATTGCCGTGGGCAGCCAATGGGCCGACGTGCCCACGCAGGCTGTGGAGGCGGGCGCGGGCGGCAATGTGATCGCGGGGACGGTCACGCTGCTGTCGGCGATGCCGATCGGCGTGGTGCAGTGCACGAACCCGGCGGCGTTTTCCGGCGGCTGCGACGCCGAGAGCGACGAGGCGCTGCGCGGGCGAGTCCTGGCGAGCTATCAGCGACTGCCGAACGGCGCGAACGCGGCCTATTACGAGCAGGAGGCGATGCGCTATCCCGGTGTGGCGGCGGCGAAGGCGGTGGGCCGCGCCCGCGGCATCGGGACGGTGAACGTGGTGATCGCAACGCACGCGGGCGTTCCGGACGCAGCGCTGCTTGCGGCGGTCGAGACGGACTTGCAGAAAAAGCGCGAGATCGCGGTGGATGTGAAGGTGCTCGCGCCGGCGGTCGAGACGGTGGCGGTGACGGCGGCGCTCAAGGCGGCACCGGGGTATACCTTTGCCGAGGCCAAGGCCGGCGCGCAGAGCGCGCTGGAGGCGCTGTTTACCGGCGAGCTGCTGGGGAAGAGCGTGACGACGGCGAGACTGCTGACGCTGCTTTGCGGTGTGGAGGGCGTGGAGAACGTGCATCTGACCGCACCGGCGGCGGATGTGGCGGTCGGCTCGACGGAGCTGCCAATGCTCGGCACGGTGACGATCAGTGAGCTGACGGAGGCGTGAGGCGATGGGCTACTACAACTATCTTTGCGAGCTGTTACGCCCGCTGCGGGTCTATCGGCTCGATGAGGGCAGCCTGAGCGGTGCGGAGCTGTACGCCGCGGGCGAGGGACTGGACGCCGCAGCTGAGGCGCTGGAGAAGGCGGCGCGTGAGGGTGTGCTGATGACGGCGGAGGACGAGGGGCTTTCCCGCCGCGAGCGGCTGTTCTCCCGCGTCGGCGCGCGCACGACGCCGGCGCTGCGCCGGCTGGCGATCGCGTCGCTGCTGCGCGTTGGGGGAGACGGCTTTACGCTCGAGGCGGTCAACCAGACCATCAGCGGCTGCGGCGTGCGCGCCGTGGCCGCAGAGACAGATGAGCAGGGCGTGGTGCGTGTGACCTTCCCGCAGGTGGCGGGCGAGCCGGAGGACTTTGCGCGCATCCGCGACATCATTCTGGAGATCATGCCGTGCCATCTGCAGGTGGACTTTTACTTCCGGTTCCTGACATGGAAGGAGTGCGAGGCCGCCGCGTGGACGTGGCAGGGCATCGAGGACGCGGAGCACACCTGGGAGAGCTTTGAAAAGGCGGTGCCGACGGTATGACGGAGCAGGAGGTCTCGGTCCGCCTGACGGAGAACGACGAGCGCCTGTACGCCTGCGCGAAGCGTCTGGAGGCGGTGGAACGCAGACAGGACGCTCTGGATAAACTGGTAACGGCGGTGGAGGTGCTCGCCGTGCGGCAGGAGAGCGTGGAGGGCAATGTGAAGGAGATCCGAAACGCGGTGCAGAGCATCACGGAAAAGCCGGGGAAGCGCTGGGAGGCGCTGGCTGACCGTGTGCTCTATCTGCTGCTCGGCGCGGTATTCTCCCTGCTGGCACAGGGGGCGGCGGCATGAGAAGAAAGTGGACATTTTCCAAGCTGCTGCTCCTGCTCGAGAGCGCGGTAGTGCTCTACACCACCTATGAGGGCTTCGCGCTGGCGCGGCTGGCGGTGGGGTACGGCTATCTCGGAACGCTGCCGTGGGTGGCGGCGACGGTGAGCGCCGCCTGGGGGGCCTACGGCGCGTCGGCGGGCTTTTATTACAACAAGGCAAAGGCAGAGAACACCACGGGCGGCATCGTGTTTGAGGCCGCCTGCGGCAGACAGGCGCGCAGCGGACAGGACTGCGACGGATGGGAGGAGAACGGATGAAGGAGCTGGCGCTCAAGCGGCTGACAAATCTTTTTACGGTCAAGAGCATCGTGACGATCACGCTGACGATCACGTTCTGCGTGCTGGAGTGCTGCGGGTCGCTCTCGCAGGACTATATGACGATCTACACGGCGGTGATCGGGTTTTATTTCGGCACGCAGAGTAAGAAGGACGAGGATGTATAACAGTCGGGAGATCGGCGAGCTGCGCGCCGATGTGGCGGTGAACTGCCGCACGCTGATCGAGCGCGCGGCGGCACGGGGACTGCCGGTGCTGGTGGTGCAGACCGTGCGCGACGCGGAATACCAGCGCTACCTCGTCTCGATGGGCTACGCGGCCAGGACGGCGACGGTGCCGACCTTCCACGCAAAGGGCGTGGGGCTGGCGTTCGATATCTGCAAGAATGTGAAGGGACACGAGTACGACGACCCGGGATTTTTTACCGCGATGGGAAGGCTCGGCAAGGAGATGGGCTTCACCTGGGGCGGCGACTGGCGGAGCTTTCCCGACCGGCCCCATTTTCAATGGGACGGGGGCGGAAAATACACCTCGTCGATGGTGCGCGCGGGGCGGTATCCGCCGCCGATGCCGCGCTTTGAAGAGGAGGAAACGATGACGCAGGAGCAGTTCAACACGCTGATGGAGGGCTACTGGCGCTCGCTCGCGCAGCGCGAGCCGGCGGACTGGAGCGCGGAGGCGCGCGAGTGGGCCGAGAAAAACGGACTGATCGTGGGCGACGGAAACGGCAACAAGCAGTACCGCTCGTTCGTCACGCGCGAGCAGCTGGCGGTGTTTCTCAAGCGCTTGCGGGAGCTGGAGAAATGAGAAAGGGAGGAGGCAAGCCAAGCGGCTTGCCCCCCCCCCCTTTTTTCCTTTTTGATTCAGTCCTTGATCATGTGGACATTGAGATGGTCGTAGGTCATCTCGACGCCGTGGGCGGCAAAGGTCTCGCGGACCTTTTCGTTCATGCCGTAATAGACCGTCCAGTAGTCGGCGGCGGAGACCCAGAGCCTGACGAGGTAGGAGATGCTGCTCGCGCCGTATTCGCTGAGGACGACCGTGGGCGCGGGCTCGTCCGTCACCTGCGGGAAGGCGGCGACGGCCTCTAAGATCGCGGTGCGGACGGTCTCGGTCGGCGCGTCGTAGGAGGCGGTGTAGGTCAGGTCGACACGGCGGCGGCCGAGGGCATTGTAGTTGACGATCTTGGCGGTGACGATCTGGCTGTTGGGAACGAAGATCTCCTTATTATCCACGGTGGTGAAGGTGGTGTAGGCGAGGTCGACGGCGCGGACGGCACCCTCGATACCGTCGCAGGAGACGTAGTCGCCGACGGTGAAGGGCTTGGAGATGAGCAGCATGACGCCGCCGGCAACGTTGGAGAGCGTATTTTGCAGCGAGAGCGACACGGCGAGACCGGCAACGCTCAGCAGGGCGACGAACGAGGTGATCTCCACGCCGATCGAGCCGAGAACGGCGAGCGCGAGGAGAATGTAGAGCACGGCGCGCAGCGTCGAGCGCAGATAGGTGCGGAAGGGCGCGAGACGCTCGGAGCGGTCAAACGCGCGGTCGCACAGGCGCAGGATGACACGGATGAGCAGCATACCGAGCGCCAGCAGCAAAAGGACGGTCGCGGTGAGGTTGAGCGCCTTGTCCAGTGCGGGGATGCCGAAATCAAAAAGCTCCATAAAGGGTACCTCCTTGGTATGATAGGGAAATTTGCGGCAGAAGCTAAGGACATGATAACAGCTTTTTTACGCCGCCGCAACACCTGCGTGCCGGAAAAAAGCGAGGGGAAAGGGTGTAAAAATGCTGTTAAAAAGTTCACAAGTGCAAGTTTTCCTGCAAAAAGAAAAGGGGAGTGCAGCGAAGAAGGACGAAAGCAATTCGCGAATACGACAAAAATGGCAAAAAAATTTTGGCTACTTTTTTTTGATTTTCTTTGCTTTTTTCATTGATTAAATGGACGCTTTCCTCTATAATCTACAATGAAGCCTGTATGAGCACCTGTCGGCTGATTTTGAAAGGTTTCATGCAAACAGGGGCCCATTGGCAATAAGATACCGTAACCAATAAAAACAGGGAGGGTTTTATCTTGAATAAGGTCATGTCACTGCACGATGCCGTTGCAAAGTACGTTGAAAACGGCGACGTACTCGCCACCGGCGGCTTCACCACCAACCGCAAGCCCTATGCGGCGGTCTCCGAGATCCTGCGCCAGGGTCAGAAGGACTTCATCGTCTACGCCGGCCCCGGCGGCGGCGAGGTCGATATGCTCATCGGCGAGGGCCGCGTGGCGGCGTACATCAACTGCTACACCGCGAACTCCGGCTACACCAACGTTTCCCGCCGCTTCCGCGCCGCCATCGAGAAGGGCCAGCTGACCTACGAGGATTACTCGCAGGACGTGCTGATGCTCATGCTGCACGCCTCTTCCCTCGGCCTTCCGTTCCTGCCGGTGCGCCTGATGCAGGGCAGCGGCCTGATGAAATACTGGGGCATCAGCGAGGAAAAGCGCAAGACCATGCCCAAGATGGAAGACCTCAAGTGCGTTGAGATCGAAAATCCCATGGTCCCCGGCCAGAAGGTCGTCGCCGTTCCTGTTCCCAGGATCGACACCGCGCTCATTCACGTCCAGCAGGCCAGCCCCGACGGCACCTGCATCATCTGCGGCGATGAGTTCCACGACATCGACATCGCGGTCGCCGCGCGCAAGACCATCGTCACCTGCGAGGAGATCGTTTCCAACGAGTACATCCGCCGCGATCCCACCAAGACCCGCATCTTCGGCGAGTGCGTGCAGGCCGTCGTGAAGGCGCCCTACGGCGCATGGCCCGCCCAGTGCTATGACTATTACGACGATGACGACGCCGCCCTGAAGGAGTACGACAAGGCCTCCAAGTATCAGGACAAGGCCGACGCCGTCGAGCAGCTTGCCAAGGCTGCCGCCAAGGCCGTCAAGGCGCTCGAGAAGGCGCCCGCCGACGAGAAGCTCAAGCTGGCCGCCGAGGCTGCCGAGAAGGCCGCCAAGGCCGCTGCCGCGGGCGAGCTGATCCCCGAGACCTTCGAGGATTATCTGAACAAGTGGGTCTACGGCTGCAAGGACCAGGCCGAGCTGCTCGACAAGATCGGCGGCAGCCGCCTGATGCGCCTGAAGAACGAGCCGCACCTCGGCTATTCCACGACGCACTAAGTTAGGAGGGGTATTGAAATGTCTGATTATACGAAGTATACCAAGCAGGAGATGCAGGCTTACGCCATCGCCAAGAGCATCAAGGAAAACCAGATCGTCATCGTCGGCACCGGCCTGCCGCTCATCGGCGCCTCCCTCGCCAAGCGTGCGATCTGCCCGAGCTGCCACCCCATCGTCGAGTCCGGTCTGATGGACTGCGACCCCGTTGAGGTCCCCCGCTCCGTCGGCGACAACCGCTTCATGGCGCACTGCGCCGTGCAGTGGCCCAACATCCGCTTCGTCGGCTTTGAGGCCAACGAGTGGCTGCACGACGAGGATCGTCTGGTCGCCTTCATCGGCGGCGCGCAGATCGACCCCTACGGCAACGTGAACTCCACCTGCATTTTCGGCAAGGGCGATTATCTCCAGCCCACCACGCGCTTCACCGGCTCCGGCGGCGCGAACGGCATCGCCACCTACTGCAACACCATCATCATGATGCAGCACCAGAAGCGCCGCTTCATCGACCACGTCGACTACATCACCTCCTGCGGCTGGATGGACGGCCCCGGCGGCCGTGAGCGCGCGGGTCTGCCCGGCAACCGCGGTCCTCAGATGGTCGTCACCGACCTCGGCATCATGAAGTTCGACGACGAGACCAAGCGTATGTACTGCGCCTATATGTTCCCCGGCGTCACGCCCGAGATCATTCAGGAGAATACCGGCTTTGAGATCGACTGCTCCCGTGCGGAGACCTTCGAGGCGCCTCCCGCCGAGATCATCCGTCTCATCCGCGAGGAGATCGACCCCGGCCAGGCCTTCATCAAGGTCCCCAAGGAAAAGTAAGTCCGTTATCATTAAATAAGAAGGAGAACAAAACATGAGCGAATATTCTATGCCCTCTTATTTCCAGACTATGCCCGTCATCGGCAAGGAAGTGGCCCACTTCAGCGAGGAGAACGCGGCGCAGATCCAGGAAGTAGAGCAGGAGATCCATGAGATCCGCGAGGCCGCGCTGGAAGCCGGCAAGAGCACCGAGGCTCTCAACGAATCCGGCCAGTGGACCGCGATGCAGCGCATCGAGGAGCTGGTGGACGAGGGGACCTGGTGCCCGCTCAACAGCCTCTACAACCCGCAGGACAACGATAACGGCAGCGTCGGTATCGTCAAGGGCCTCGGCCGCATCAACGGCAAGTGGGCCGTCATCATCGCCAGCGACAACAAGAAGCTCGCCGGCGCATGGGTCCCCGGTCAGGCGGATGCCCTGCTGCGCGGCAGCGACACGGCCAAGCGCCTGCGCATTCCTCTGGTCTACGTCCTCAACTGCTCCGGCGTGAAGCTCGATGAGCAGGAGAAGGTCTATCCCAACCGCCGCGGCGGCGGCACCCCGTTCTATCGCAACAGCGAGCTGAACCAGATGGGTATTCCCGTCATCGTCGGCATCTACGGCACCAACCCCGCCGGCGGCGGCTATCACTCCATCAGCCCCACCATCCTCATCGCGCATGAGGACGCCAATATGGCAGTCGGCGGCGCCGGCATCGTCGGCGGCATGAACCCCAAGGGCTACGTCGATAAGGAAGCGGCGGAAGCGCTCATTCAGGCCCAGAAGAACCTCAAGACCGATATTCCGGGCACCGTCTCCATCCACTACGATGAGACCGGCTTCTTCCGTGAGGTCTACTGCGACGAGGAAGGCGTGCTCGGCGGCATCCGCAAGTACATTGATATGCTGCCCGCCTACGATCCCGAGTTCTTCCGCGTGGACGATCCCAAGGAGCCCCTGTTCGACGCGAACGACCTGTACTCCATCGTGCCCTTCAACCAGAAGCGCAGCTACGATATGTACGACGTCATGGCCCGCCTGCTCGACGGCTCCGAGTTCATGGAGTTCAAGCACGGCTACGGCCCCGAGATGATCACCGGTCTTGCCAAGATCGACGGTCTGCTCGTCGGCGTCGTCGCCAACGCGCAGGGTATGCTGATGAATTACCCCGAGTACAAGATGGCCACCTACGGCTCCGCGATGGGCGTCGGCGGCAAGCTGTACCGTCAGGGCCTCATCAAGATGAACGAGTTCGTCACCCTCTGCGCCCGTGACCGTATCCCGATGCTGTGGATCCAGGATACCACCGGCATCGACGTCGGCAACGACGCCGAGCGCGCGGAGCTCCTCGGCCTCGGCCAGAGCCTCATCTATTCCATCCAGTCCAGCGACCTGCCCATGATGGAGATCACCCTCCGCAAGGGCACCGCCGCGGCGCACTATGTCCTCGGCGGCCCGCAGGGCAACGACACCAACGCCTTCTCCATCGGCACCGCCACCACCGAGATCTACGTCATGCACGGTGAGACCGCCGCGGCCGCGATGTACGCCCGCCGTCTGGTCAAGGACGAGAAGGCCGGCAAGGACCTCCAGCCCACCATCGACAAGATGAACGAGCTGATCCAGGATTATGCCAAGAAGTCCAGCCCCAAGTTCTGCGCCAAGGCCGGCCTGACGGACGAGATCGTCGACATGAACGATATGCGTCCCTACATTCAGGCCTTTGCGAACGCCTGCTATCAGAATCCCGAGAGCATCTGCCCGTTCCATCAGATGCTGCTCCCGCGCGTGATCCGCGACTACGACAACCTGAACCAGAAGGCGTAAGATTTTTTGAAGCGATTGATCCCCGCGCGGCTCTCACCACGCGGGGAGGTATGGAGTTTTAAGCGATTATGAGCATTTACACCATGGGCATCGACGTGGGGTCCACCGCGTCGAAATGCGTGATCATGAAGGACGGTCAGGAGATCGTCGCCAAGTCCCTCGTCCCTGTCGGCACCGGCACGTCCGGCCCCGCCCGCGCCATCGCGGAGGTGCTGGATAACGCCAAAATGACGCGCGAGCAGATGGATTTCGTCCTCGCCACCGGCTACGGACGCAATTCGCTCGACGGCCTTGCCGATCTGCAGATGAGCGAGCTGAGCTGTCACGCCAAGGGCGCGACCTATCTCTTCCCCGATGTGCACACGGTCGTGGACATCGGCGGGCAGGACGTGAAGGTCATCGAGATCGAGAACGGCATGATGAAGAATTTCGTCATGAACGACAAGTGCGCCGCCGGTACGGGGCGCTTCCTCGACGTCATGGCCCGCGTGCTGGAGGTCAGGGTCGAGGACCTCGGCGACCTCGGAGACAAGTCCACCAAGGAGATCGGCATCAGCTCGACCTGCACGGTCTTCGCCGAGAGCGAGGTCATCTCGCAGCTCGCCGTCGGGACCGACAAGTGCGACATCATCGCCGGCATCCACCGTTCGGTGGCGGGGCGCGTGAGCGGCCTGTGCAACCGCGTGGGCGTGCGTGACCGCGTGGTGATGACCGGCGGCGTGGCACAGAACCACGGCATCGTCAAGGCGCTGGAAAATCAGCTCGGGCACGAGATCTCCACCTCTCCGCTCACGCAGTACAACGGCGCCCTCGGCGCAGCGCTCTTCGCCTATCAGAAAGCACTCAAAAAGCAGCCCTGAGCTGCACCATTCTTTACAAGAATAATTTAGGAGGAATCAAAAATGGCTAAACAGGTCAGTCCCGGCGTCCTCGCGCTGCGCAAGGTCGTCGACGACGTGTACGCCGACGCCCGCGAGGCAAAGAAGCAGGGCAAGCTCGTCGGCTGGTCCAGCTCCAAGTTCCCCTGCGAGCTGGCTGAGGCCTTTGACCTCAACGTGATGTATCCCGAGAACCAGGCTGCCGGCATTGCCGCCCAGCGCGACGGCGAGATCATGTGCCAGGCCGCCGAGGACCTCGGCTTCGACAACGACATCTGCGGCTACGCCCGCATCTCCCTCGCTTACGCCGCCGGCAAGCGTGCCAGCCGTAAGTTCGACCCCGAGACGCTCGAGTTCATCATCGACCCCAAGAGCGGCAAGCCCCTCAAGGACGAGAACGGCAACGTCGTCATCGATCCCGAGACCGGCAAGCCCAAGAAGGACCCCAAGACCCAGGTGCCCTACACCGTTCTGGACGATATCCATGAGATCGAGGCGCTGCCCGAGACCACCGAGAAGGAGATCGCCTACAAGAACTTCCGCCGCGAGGCCATCAAGCCCTACAAGCAGATGCGCATCCCCCAGCCCGACTTCGTGCTGTGCTGCAACAACATCTGCAACTGCATGACCAAGTGGTACGAGAACATCGCCCGTATGTGCAACATTCCGCTCATCATGGTCGACATTCCCTACAACAACACCGTCGAAGTCAGCGACTCCGCCGTGAAGTACGTCCGCGCCCAGTTCGACAACGCCATCCATCAGCTCGAGGAGCTGACCGGCAAGAAGTTCGACGAGGCCAAGTTCGAGGCGGCCTGCAAGCACGCGAACCGCACCGCCCAGAACTGGCTGAAGGTCTGCGACTACCTGCAGTACAAGCCCGCCCCGATGAGCGGCTTCGACCTGTTCAACCACATGGCCGACGTCGTCACCGCCCGCGGCAAGGAAGCCGCTGCCGACGCCTTCGATCTGCTCGCGCAGGACCTGGAGCAGAACATCAAGGAAGGCACCTCCACGCTGCCCTTCCCCGAGAAGTACCGCGTCATGTTCGAGGGCATCCCCTGCTGGCCGAAGCTCCCGAACCTCTTCAAGCCCCTCAAGGAAAACGGCGTGAACGTCACCGCCGTTGTGTACGCGCCCGCTTTCGGCTTCGTCTACAACAACATGGACGAGATGGCCCGCGCCTACTACAAGGCGCCCAACTCCGTCTGCATCGAGCAGGGCGTTGCCTGGCGTGAGGGCATCTGCCGCGACAACAAGGTCGACGGCGTGCTCGTCCACTACAACCGCTCCTGCAAGCCGTGGTCCGGTTATATGGCCGAGATGCAGCGCCGCTTCACCAAGGACCTCGGCGTGCCGTGTGCCGGCTTCGACGGCGACCAGGCCGACCCGCGCAACTTCAACGAAGCGCAGTACGCTACCCGCGTGCAGGGCCTTGTCGAAGCCATGGAAGCCAACAAGAAAGACTAAGGAGGGCGTGAAAAAATGAGTATCGAAGCTATCGTGAAGGAATTTTCCGCCGTTGCCGCGAACCCCAAGGGCCAGCTCAAGGCCTATAAGGACGCCGGCAAGAAGTGCATCGGTGTGATGCCCTACTACGCCCCCGAGGAGCTGGTCTACGCCGCCGGCATGATGCCGTTCGGTATGTGGGGCAGCAACAGCAAGACCATTCAGCGCGCCAAGGAATACTGCGCGACCTTCTACTGCACCATCGCCCAGCTCGACCTTGAGATGCTGCTCGACGGCACGATGGACCTGCTCGACGGCGTCATCACCCCGACCATCTGTGATACGCTGCGTCCCATGAGCCAGAACATCCGCGTCGCCATGAGCGAGAAGCTGCCTTGCATCTTCCTCGCCCATCCCCAGAACCGCTTCGCCGACTTCGGCAAGCAGTTCTGCATGGATCAGTATGACCATGTCAAGGGCGAGCTGGAGAAGATCGCCGGCCACGAGATCAAGAGCGAGGACATTGCCAAGGCCATCAAGGTCTACAACAAGTCCCGTGCCGCCCGCCGCGAGTTCGTCAAGCTCGCCAGCGACCACTGCGACGTCATCGACCCCATCATGCGCTCCGCCGTCCTCAAGGCCGCGTGGTTCATGGATAAGGCCGAGTACACCGAGAAGCTCAACGCCCTCAACGCCGAGCTCAAGGCGCTGCCCGCGGCGAAGTGGAACGGCGTGAAGGTCGTCACCTCCGGCATCATCTGCGACAATCCCGTCCTGCTCAAGGTCTTCAAGGACAACAACGTTGCCATCGCCGCCGACGACGTCGCGCACGAGTCCCGTGCGTTCCGCACCGACGCGAGCGAGGAGGGCGATCCCATGATGGCCCTCGTCGAGCAGTTCACCAACACCGACTACGACGTGCTGCTCTACGATCCGCAGTCCAGCAAGAACCGCCGCGGCGAGTTCGTGGCGAACCTCGTCAAGGAGTCCGGCGCGCAGGGCCTGGTGCTCTTCATGCAGCAGTTCTGCGACCCCGAGGAGATGGAGTTCCCGTACCTCAAGAAGGCGCTCGACGCCGCCGGCATCCCCTTCATCAAGCTCGGTGTGGACCAGCAGATGCGCGACTTCGGTCAGGCCGCGACCGCCATTCAGGCGTTCGCCGATGTTCTGTCCGTTCAGTAAGGTATCCCGACGGCGGCGGGGAGAGAGGGAGAAGCTCTCCCCGCGCCGCGCCGGCTGTTCAGACGGCGTAAAAATTGCAGGACCGCTGTTGCAATCCGGCAGCGATTTGCTATAATCCACTCTAACGAAAGGGATAAGAAGAATCTATGTACAGCCCGCTTTTCGTCACCCTCATGGGTATCGGCACCGTGTTCTTCGGTCTGATCTGCATCATCGTCCTCACGACGGTCATGGGATCGGTCCTCAAGAGCAAGTCCAAGCCCGCCGCCCCCGCGCCCGCTGCGGCCCCCAAGGCTGCCGCTCCCGCCGCTCCTGCGGTCAACACCGCCAAGGAGCAGGAGATCCTTGCAGCCGTCATCGCGGCGGTCACCGAGGACCTCGGCCCCAGCGCCTCCCGTATGCAGATCACCAGCATCAACAAAATTTGATTATTTTAGGAGAGAAAACATCATGACTAAGCAGTACACTGTCACCGTTAACGGCACCGCCTACGAAGTTACCGTCGAGTCCGTCTCCGGCGGCCGCATGGCCTCCGCCCCCGTCGCCCGCACCGCTCCCGCCCCCGTCGCCCGCGCTGCCGCTCCCGTCGCCGCTCCCGCTCCTGCCGCGGCTCCCGCTGCCCCCAAGGCCGCTCCCGCCGCTTCCGGCTCCGGTGAGACCGTTTCCAGCCCGATGCCCGGCACCATCCTCGACGTGAAGGTCGCGGCCGGTCAGGCGGTCAAGTCCGGCGACATTCTCTTCATCCTCGAGGCCATGAAGATGGAGAACGAGATCTTTGCTCCCTGCGACGGCACCGTTTCCTCCGTCGCGGTTTCCAAGGGCGCTGCCGTCAACCCCGGCGACGTTCTGTGCGTCATCGGCTGAGACATTTCCGCACACCCCTGAAATAAACTGTGAAAGGAAACCAGAAATAAATGCCTGCTATTATCAATTTCCTGCAGCAGACCGGCTTCTATATGTTTGGTCAGGAGGGTAACTGGAAATGCCTCATCATGATCGCCATTTCCTTTATCCTCATGTATCTGGCCATTGTGAAGGGCTTTGAGCCGCTGCTGCTCCTGCCCATTTCCTTCGGTATGCTGTGTACCAACCTGCCCGGCGCGGATATGTTCCATGAGATCCTGTTTGCCGGCGGTCACGTCCATTGGGACCTTTTCGGCGGCACGCCCGTCACGGCCTCCTTCATTGCGGAGATGAGCGAGTCCGGCGTTTCGGACGCCGTGCTTGCTCCGTACTTCCAGCAGCTGCTCGCCAGCGCGCAGGAGGCCTTCGGAGCGGATACGATCCAGCAGGTCGCCAGTGAGGTCATGGCTGCTGCCGGCGGCACCATCAGCGAGTTCACCGCGCAGGCACAGGCGGTCGCACAGGCCGAACAGGCTGCCGCGGTGTACGGCATGGAGCTTGCCGGCCCGACGGTCAACCTTGGCCTGCTCGACGTCCTCTACCTCGGCGTCAAGCTCGGCATCTATCCCTGCCTGATCTTCATGGGCGTCGGCTCCATGACCGACTTCGGTCCCCTGATCGCCAACCCCAAGTCCCTGCTGCTCGGTGCGGCTGCCCAGCTCGGTATCTTCATGACCTATGTGGGCACCCAGCTCCTCGGCTTCACCTCGCAGGAATCCTCCTCCATCGGTATCATCGGCGGCGCGGACGGCCCGACGGCGATCTTCGTCACGACCCGTCTCGCTCCCCATCTGCTCGGCCCCATCGCCGTTGCGGCGTATTCCTACATGGCGCTCGTTCCGGTCATTCAGCCGCCCATCATGAAGGCGCTGACCACCAAGGAGGAGCGCAAGATCGTGATGAAGCCGCTGCGTCAGGTCAGCAAGAAGGAGAAGATCATCTTCCCCATCATGATCACCGTGTTCGTGGCGCTGCTCGTTCCCTCCGCCGCTCCTCTGATCGCCTGCCTCATGCTCGGCAACCTCTTCAAGGAGTCCGGTGTGGTTGAGCGTCTGACCAAGACCGCCGGCAACGAGCTGATGAACATCGTCACCATCTTCCTCGGCTTCACCGTCGGCGCGACGGCGACCGCCACCACCTTCCTGTCCCTCCAGACCATCGAGATCATGGCAATGGGCGTCGTGGCGTTCGGCTTCGGCACTGCGGGCGGCGTTCTGCTCGCCAAGCTCATGAACCTGTTCCTGAAGGAGAAGATCAACCCGCTGATCGGTTCCGCCGGCGTTTCCGCCGTCCCGATGGCGGCGCGTGTCTCCCAGGTCGTGGGCCAGAAGGAGAATCCCGCGAACTTCCTGCTGATGCACGCTATGGGCCCGAACGTGGCTGGCGTCATCGGCTCCGCGATCGCCGCGGGCGTCCTCATGGCGCTCTTCGGCTAAGAGAACAAAAGAAAAAGAGGGCTTTGCCCTCTTTTTCTTTTGCACATTGTGTTTTGAAAAAGGGTATGCTATAATTTCTCCAACATTTGAAATAGGAGGTCCGTTCCGATGAAATACAGGGAAATGACGGCTGAACAGCGCAAGGCCGAATTTGAAAAGGTGTCCGCTGAATTTGAAGCGTGGAAGGCCAAGGGCCTGAAGCTCAACATGGCGCGCGGGCGTCCGGGCAAGGAGCAGCTCGATCTGGTGTCCGACATCCTCTCGGTGATGACCGATCCTGCGGACTGCGTGGACGGCGACGTGAATGTGCGCAACTACGGCCAGCTCTCCGGCCTGCCGAGCGCCAAGGCGCTCTTTGCCGAGATCCTCGGCTGCAAGCCGGAGCAGGTGTTCGTCGGCGGTAACGCCAGCCTGCAGCTCATGTACGATACCATCGCCAAGGCGTACACCAACGGTCTGCTGCACAGCGAAAAGCCGTGGTGCCGCGAGGAGCATATCAAGTGGCTCTGCCCCGCGCCGGGCTATGACCGCCACTTCAAGGTCACGGAGAGCTTCGGCTTCGAGCTCATCACCATTCCTATGACCGAGACCGGCCCGAATATGGATCTGGTCGAGCAGCTCGTCAAGGACCCGGCGGTCAAGGGTATGTGGAACGTGCCGAAGTATTCCAATCCCGACGGCATCATCTACTCCGACGAGACCATCGAGCGCATCGCCAGGCTGAAGCCTGCGGCTCCCGACTTCCTGCTCATGTGGGACAATGCCTACTGCATCCATGAGTTCGAGGGCGAGTTCGTGCCCTTCCCCGATATCCTGAGCCTGTGCGAGAAGTATGGCAACGCCGACATGGTGTTTGAGTTTGCCTCCACCAGCAAGATCACGCTGCCCGGCGCGGGCGTGGCGTGCTTCGCGTGCAGCGAGGCGAACATGGAGTATATGGAGAAGCTCATCAACGTCCAGATCATCAGCTACGATAAGATCAATCAGCTGCGTCATGTGAAGTACCTCAAGGACAAGGCGCACACGCTGGAGCTGATGAAGAAGCACGCGGCCATCATGGGACCGAAGTTCAAGGCGGTGACCGAGACGCTCGCGCGCGAGGTCGGTCCGCTCGGTTTGGCCACCTGGCACGACCCTAAGGGCGGTTACTTTGTGTCCGTCAACACGCTGCCGGGCCTTGCCAAGCGCACGCTGGCGCTGTGCAAGGAGGCGGGCGTCATCATGACGAGTGCGGGCGCGACCTTCCCCTACGGCGTCGACCCGAAGGACAGCAACATCCGCGTCGCCCCGTCCCTCCCGCCGGTGGAGGAGCTGCAGCAGGCGATGGAGGTCTTCTGCTGCTGCCTGAAGCTCGCCGCGCTCGAGCAGCTGAAGTAAGGACGAAAAGGAAAGAGACGGAGCGCCGCTCCGTCTCTTTTTTGCGGAAAAGCGAAAATTGGGTATTGACTTCGCGCCCAATTTTGGTATAATGATGCTTGCTGTTGAGCATTGCTGTTGAGCATTGAGATACGCAGTGGTATCGAAGTGGTCATAACGAGCACGACTGGAAATCGTGTGACGGCCAAAAGCCGTCCGAGGGTTCGAATCCCTCCCACTGCGCCATAAAGAGTTACCGGTATAGATGCGTCTGGCGCAAAGCCAGGCGCATCAACCGTTTCCGGGCTTTTTCGAGCCCGGATTTCTTCTTTTGAACCATAGATTTTTATGGAGGTTTCGGGGCAACTGACCGGATTTGAACTGGAGGATTTCATATCTTTGATATGCTCCCCATAGAGTGGACAAGCGGCGAGAAAATCCGCAGAAACTCAAATGGGGAGTATTTTTATGTCAAGCGTGGCGGAGGAGCTGCTGCTGAATACCGAATTGACAGAAGAAAGCAAAAGCAATGCAAGGAACCTGCTCAACGAGCTTGGCCTTTACGAGTACAGGGCTGCGCACCCGTCCGCCCTGTCCGGCGGGCAGAAGCAGCGCCCTGCCATCGCCTGTGCCATCTTTTCCGGCCGCAGGATATTGATACTCGATGAGCCCACCAGCGGCCTTGACGGAAGGAACATGCGCCTGATTGCAGAAAAACTGAAAAGCGAAGCGCGGCACGGCAGAACCATTCCCGTGATCACACCCACGACAGGGAGCTGATCGAGAGCTGCTGCGATAATTTTGTGGGGGTTGAAAAACGATTATCATGAAACCGCCAAGGGCCGCTATGGGATATCCGCGCCGGAGGGATCGCTTTCCACCCCTGTCGGCAGCTCCACCGCAATGGTGGTGCCCTTGTCCGAGCTTTCCTCTACCCAAACGGAGCCGCCGTGGAGAGCGGCGATCTCCCACACCAGCGAGAGCCCCAGCCCCACACCGCCGTATTCGCGGCTGCGGGACTTGTCCACCCGGAAGAAGGGCTGGAAGATGCTCTGCTGATACTCCTCCGGGATGCCGCAGCCGGTGTCGGAAACGCGAATGATGCACTTTTCCTGCCTTTGCGCAAGCTCGACCCGCACCGAGCCGCCGGGGCGGTTGTATTTGACGGCGTTCTCCGTCAGGTTAAAGAGCAGACGGTAGATCAGCGTGTCGCTGCCAGTCAGGGAGCCGTCGCCCTCCGCTTCCAGCGTGATGCTTCGCTTCTCCGCCAGCGGCGCAAGGTCTGTGAAGATTTCCTCAATCATTGGGATAAGCTGAATCTGCTCGTTCCGCGCCACCTGCTGCAAAT
>OJNW01000228.1_pt1 | contig 45519 bp, 32 predicted proteins | sample 1597951 | NCBI WGS metagenome assembly OJNW01 (sample SAMN01915212, study PRJEB22387) | human gut metagenome | isolation source: stool | host: Homo sapiens | place: USA | reverse complement strand
CTTTGCCCCAAGGATAAAAACCGCTCGCCGTTTCACGGCGAAAAACCCCTGATGAAAAGAGTGAGTTATTGGTAGGAAGCAATGGCAATCTCTCAAAACGCCATAGCGTAGGGACATGCCTTCGGCATGTTGGGTGATGCGTTGAAACATTACCGATTGCATCGAAACATGCCGAAGGCATGTCCCTACGTTATGATGCAATTTGCACCCTCGCCTATTGTGGCTGACATAAATCATCGCATCTGCCAATCAAAAGGGAATTGGGTTATCTTTATTTGCGCTTTCGGATATCTGATTACTGAAGATTGGTTTTTCGCCGAAGGCGAGCGGTTTTTTATCCACTGAATCCATTTTAACCTTATTGACACTGATTTTTGGGGTAAAAAAAAAGACCCGATGAAGCGAATTCATCGGGTCTTTTGGTTATTTTGGGGAAGTGATTGTTTACTTCTTGTGGTCGGCTATCCAGTTCTTGGCATTCACGAAGGCTTGGATCCATGGAGTAACCTCGTCGGCTTGGCGAGCCTGTGGATAGAAGCCGCACTGCCATGGGAAGATAGCACGCTCCAAGTGAGGCATCATAGCCAAGTGGCGGCCGTCCTTAGAGGCGATACCAGCGATTCCACGTGGCGATCCGTTAGGGTTGGCAGGATATGAGCGGTAGTTGTATTGTGCCACCACATTGTAGTTGTCGGCGCCTTCTGGCAGGTTGAACTTGCCTTCACCGTGAGCCACCCAGATGCCGAGTTTAGAACCGGCGAGGTTGCCGAACATCACAGAGTTGTTTTCTGGAATCGACAGGCCGATGAAGTTGGATTCAAACTTGTGGCTATCGTTGTGGTCCATGTGAGGCTGGCTGCTGTATTCAGGGTTGAGCAGGTTGAGTTCAATCATCACTTGGCAACCGTTGCAGATACCGAGGCTCAAAGTGTCGGTGCGCTTGTAGAAGTTTTCGAGTGCCTTTTTAGCCTTTTCGTTCCACACGAAGCCGCTTGCCCAGCCCTTAGCCGATCCAAGCACGTCGCTGTTGGAGAAACCGCCGCAGAACACAATCATATTCACATCTTCAAGCGTTTCGCGACCGCTCATCAAGTCGGTCATGTGCACGTCTTTCACATCGAATCCGGCAAGGTAGAGTGAATAAGCCATTTCACGGTCGCCATTCACACCCTTTTCACGGATAATAGCCGCCTTGATGCCGGTTTTTTCGTGCTTGAAACCGTTGATGCCCAAGTCTGCTGCCTTACCAGTGAAGCCAGCAGGCATACGCCAGCGCAGAGGTTGCTTCTTGTAGTTTTCGAAGCGAGCCTTTGCCAATTTGTTGCCGCTTTGCTTGCAGTCGAGCAGATATGAGGTCTTGAACCAAAGGTCGCGCAGATAGTCGATGAAGAACATGTATTCGTCGCCGTTCTGTGTCACGGTTACGGTGCGCTCTTCAGAAGGTTCACCGATGTAGATAAACTTCACGCCACGCTCTGCGAGTTCGCGTTCCACCTTGCCGCATTGGTTGTTTGCCACCTGAATCACAAGAGCAGGATTTTCGGCAAAGAGCACCTTCACGATGTCTTGCTCAGCCATACCGTCGAGGTCGAGGTTCACACCGCCCTTGGTGTTGGCGAAAGTCATCTCAAGCACAGTGGTGAGCAAACCGCCAGCGCTGATGTCGTGTGCTGCCAAGAGTTGCTTGTTTTCCACCAAAGCCTGCACAGCATTGAATGCGTTGACAAAGTAATCGGCGCTCTTCACGCCAGGAGCCTTGTCGCCAAGCAATCCCATAGATTGTGCAAGGGCAGAGCCACCGAGTTGCATGTCGCAGCCAGAGAAATCGATATAGTAGAGACGGCTCTTCTTTTGTTGGAGCACAGGGCTTACGGTTTTCTTCACGTCGCACACCTCACCGCCAGCAGAGATAATCACGGTGCCTGGGGCAATCACCTTCTTGTTGCCGTATTTCTGGGTCATAGAAAGGCTGTCCTTGCCGGTTGGAATGTTGATGCCGAGGGAGCAAGCGAAATCGCTACAAGCCTTCACAGCGCGGTAGAGACCAGCGTCTTCACCCTCGTTGCGGCATGGCCACATCCAGTTGGCACTCAGCGAAACTGCCTTCAGACCGCCATTGAGGTTTGCGCCCACAATGTTGGTCAATGCCTCGGTGATAGAGAGCACAGATCCAGCGGCAGGGTCGATAAGACCGGCTTGAGGCGCATGGCCGATAGAGGTGGCGATACCGCTGTTGCCAGTGTAGTCGAGAGCCACCACGCCACAGTCGCTCAAAGGCAACTGAATTTCGCCTTGGCATTGCTGGCGTGCAATCTTACCAGTCACAGAGCGGTCCACCTTGTTGGTCAACCAGTCCTTACATGCCACGCCTTCGATTTGAAGCACGGTTTCGATATATTCGTTGAGTTTTGCAGCGTCGGTTTTCACTGCTTTGTATTTGTGGAGCTTAGTGCTGTCGGTCATTACAGTCTTTGGAGAACTGCCAAACATATCCTTCATGCCCAAGTCGATAGGCTTCACGCCGTCGGCTTGCTCAAACACGAAGCGGTCATCGCCAGTGGTTTCGCCCACCACATAGAATGGAGCGCGTTCACGTTCGGCAATCTTCTTGATGCGAGCCAAATCCTTTTCCTCAGCCACAAAGCCCATGCGTTCCTGGCTTTCGTTGCCGATGATTTCCTTTGATGAAAGGGTAGGGTCGCCCACAGGCAGAGCAGCCATATCGATGCGTCCGCCAGTTTCTTCCACCAGTTCAGAGAGGGCGTTGAGGTGACCGCCAGCGCCGTGGTCGTGGATCGACACGATAGGGTTGGTGTCGTCTTCAGCCAAGGCACGAATCACGTTGGCGACACGCTTCTGCATTTCAGGGTTGGCGCGTTGCACGGCGTTGAGCTCGATGGCGTTGGCGTATTGGCCGGTGTTCACGCTCGAAACGGCACCACCGCCCATACCGATGCGGTAGTTGTCGCCACCCATCAGCACCACTTTCTCGCCAGCCTTTGGAGTGCCCTTGATTGCGTCGCGCTTATTGGCGAAGCCCACACCACCGGCAAGCATAATCACCTTGTCGTATGCCAATTGGCATTTTGCTTCCTCGTGCTCAAATGTGAGGAGAGAACCGCAGATAAGAGGCTGGCCAAACTTGTTGCCGAAGTCGCTTGCGCCGTTTGAAGCCTTGATGAGAATTTCTTCAGGAGTTTGGTAGAGCCATGGGCGTGGAGGCATGGTGCAGCGTTCCCAAGCACGCTCAGCTTCGGTGCGAGGGTAGCTGGTCATATACACAGCCGTGCCAGCCAATGGTAAACTTGCGCGTCCACCACCCAGACGGTCGCGGATTTCACCGCCCGAACCAGTAGCGGCACCGTTGAAAGGCTCTACGGTGGTAGGGAAGTTGTGGGTTTCGGCCTTGAGCGAAATCACCGAGTCGATTTCCTTCACTTCGAAGAAGTCGGGTTGGTCGGGATTCACTGGAGCGAATTGCTCAATCTTTGGGCCGTCGATAAACGCCACATTATCTTTATAGGCAGAAATTACCTTGTTGGGATATTCCTTGGTGGTCTTTTTAATGAGGTTGAAAAGGCTTGTAGGCATTTCCTCGCCGTCGATGATGAAAGTGCCGCCGAAAATTTTGTGACGGCAGTGCTCGCTGTTCACCTGCGAGAAACCAAACACTTCGCTGTCGGTGAGAGGGCGGCCGAGGCGCTTGCCAAGTCCCTTCAGGTAATCCACCTCTTCGGGGCTGAGAGCCAAACCTTCCGACTTATTGTAGGCTTCAATATCGTCGATATAAACGATAGGATCCGGCGTACGAGTGATAGTGAAGGTGTCGCTGTCTAATGTGTGGTACACACGTTGAAGCATTTTGTCGTACTTGGGATCCTTTTCTTTTGTGGTTGTGAACTCTTCGATGCGCTCGATGCCGGTCATCGCCATGTTTTGGGTGATTTCGACCGCGTTCGTACTCCAGGGCGTAATCATTTCCTTTCGTGGGCCGATAAACGTGCCTCGTAAAGTGTCGTCCTGCACTTGAATGCCGCCGAGCAGCCATTCTAACTTCTCAAGTTCCTTTGGTGAAAGAGCATGGTCAGCACCTACCGCATAGATGGTGTTTGCTCCTTTTTTAAAGAATGTAATCATAAAAAATTAAGATGGATTACTGTTTAAATCTAAATTCTTCTACAAAGTTAAAGCAATCCACTCGCACTACAAAGCAAAACCGCCATTTTTATTTCACCAACCCCCACACATTATTTATATAGCCCCCAATCTCCCCAACAAACCAAACTTGTTATAGCGCAATAATTCATCTTGTGTGGACTCGTGTGGGGTGTTGAAAAATTGCGTATGGGCAATTTTGGGGCGGATTTTTCGTTATTATTGGTGATAATGGTTATCTTTGTATGTTATGAAGAAGATTTTTTTACTCATCATAGTGGCTGTGCTGGCTTCGGTATCGGGGTGGGCACAGGTGTCGTTTGTGGGCGGCTCGCACGAGGTTTACGACTTGATTCCGGAGAAAAATACGGGTTTGAACCATATTTATGTGCTCTACAACACGCAGGGCGTGGGTATGCAGTATCGGGCAATGAGCGATACGCCTGTGGTGTGGTATAGTTTTGGTAGCCAAGGTGGGGGATATGCCGAGGAAATTTCGGGTATCACTACCGATGGTCGCACCACTACGCTTGCGCAAGTGGTTGCCGGGCAGGGCTATATCATTGAGGAAGGCACTAATCGTACCTACGTTTGGGTGGTGAACTATGCCGACCACTATTTGCGTTTCAACAGCATTTCTGCCCTTGCGCCAGAGGATTGCGGCACTGCCACGCTGAGCATCGATGGATCCGCCGACGAAATATCGTACTTCACCATTACTGGTGTGAGAAGGGTGCTGAGCCGTGAAATCAAGTTGGATTTCCGTACGCTCGTATGGGACGAAACCGCCGTTCAATGGACACAGGTGGATACCACCAACGTGCTCACATCGGTAAAACCACAGTTGGTGATTACCGCTCCGCTGTGCAACACCACATTCCACATCAGTGGCGACCGTTTCCTCAAATTTTGGAACGAAGAAGTGGAAATGGAGAGCGACACTTACACCACCACAGCCGTGGATGTTCGCACCACTGCCATCAAGCAAAAGCGCAGCGACGACGAGGACAACAACGAGGGCGGCGAAGGTGGCGAAAACACCGACGAAAGCGAGGAATTGGGCGGTTCGGCTCCTGCCACGGTGACATTTAAGGCGTATTGCACTGACGCCGTTGACCACAAAGAGTGGCAAAAGGCACTCGACCCTGATTTTCAGAGCATAGAGGCGCGCTTCAACGATGACGAAGTGGAGCAAACCTTCAACACCACAGGCACATCGTATTGGCGCTTTGTGGGCACGAACCTGCAAGGCGGTTGCGAGGCATACGGTCCCACCTACACCGTGCACATTGGCGAAAGCGAACTGGTTTGCCCAAATGTGTTCTCTCCAGGTTCAACAGAGGGCGTGGGCGACATTTGGAAAGTGAAGCACAAGTCGATTGTGGAATTTCACTGCACAATCTTCAACACTTGGGGCAACAAGATATTTGAATTTAGCAACCCCGACGACGGTTGGGACGGCAAATATCGCGGCAAACTGGTGAGCACAGGCGTGTATTACTACGTGATTCAAGCACGGGGTGCCGACGACAAAGTGTATAAGCTCAGCGGCGACATCAACATTCTCCGCTACCGCAAAAATGCCCTGAAGAGCGGCACTACCGTAGTGGAATAAAGAAAAAGGAAATCTCAATGCGCGAAATAGGGCTGTGCCGCCGGTGATGGTGGCACAGCTTTGTTTTACACAATGCGGTAGGGGAAATGGTGATGCGGATTTAGGGGGGCACTCGGAGCATTCGGAGAACTCGGACATTCGGAGAACTCGGAACACTTCGCTCTAACCACTAACCTCTAATTTCTGACCTCTAATTTCTAACTTCTAACTTCTAACATCTAAATTCTGACTTCTAATTTCTGATTTCTGACTTCTTTTTGTAACTTTGCAAATTATGATTTTCAACGGGAAAGAAACTGAATGTGTGAGTGTGCTTGGCGCACGTGTCCACAATCTGAAAAACATAGATGTGGATATTCCACACTACAAGCTCACCGTGATTACGGGGCTGAGTGGTAGTGGAAAATCGTCGTTAGCGTTCGACACTATTTTTGCCGAAGGACAACGCCGATATTTGGAAACATTTTCTGCGTACGCGCGAAATATGCTCGGCGTGCTCGAACGCCCTGATGTTGACAAGATCACGGGGCTTAGCCCAGTGATTTCGATAGGGCAGAAAACCACCAACAAAAATCCTCGCTCCACCGTGGGCACCTCTACAGAGGTTTACGACTATTTGCGACTGCTTTTTGCGCGTGCCGCCGATGCCGTGAGTTACACCTCAGGCGAGCGTATGGTGAAATACTCCGTTGAAAAGATACTTTCGCTGATTCTCGACAAGTACGACGGCAAGAAAATTTACATTCTGGCGCCACTGGTGAAGAATCGCAAAGGCCACTATAAAGACCTTTTTGAGCAGTACCGAAAGAAAGGGTATATCAACGTGCGTATCGATGGCGAATTGCGCGAAATCACATTCGGCATGAAGCTCGACCGCTACAAGAATCACACTGTGGAACTGGTGATCGATCGCTTGAAAGTGGCGCGAAAGGATGAAAAGCGCCTTAAAGAAACCGTGGAACTGGCGTTCAGGCAGGGCAAAGACCAACTGCTTATCCTCGACGCCGCCACCGATAAAATATCCTATTACAGCAAGACGCTGATGGACCCATCAACGGGGCTTTCGTACCTCGATCCGGCTCCGCACAACTTCTCGTTTAACTCGCCACAGGGCGCTTGCCATAAGTGCAAGGGACTGGGCTATGTGAACCTCGTTGACCGCGAGAAAATCATGCCCGACATGTCGCTCTCCATCAAAGAAGGGGGAGTGCTGCCTTTGGGAAAATATAAAAATTCGCTGGTGTTTTGGCAGATTGCCGCCATTTGTGAAAAATATGGCTGCGACATCAACACGCCGCTGTCGGAGCTTCCTGAAGAAGCCCTCGACGACATCATGAACGGCACCGACGAACGGCTCAACATCAAAACCGAAACGCTGAGCACCAACAACTATTTCCTCACCTACGACGGACTGGTGAAGTATATCGAACTTCAGCAAGACGAATCGGCAGGCTCAAAGGCTCAGAAATGGGCAGGGCAGTTCTATTCGCGTTGCGTATGCCCTGAATGTGGCGGCGCGCGCTTGAACAAGGAGGCTTTGCACTTCTTCATCAACGGCAAAAACATTGCGCAGCTTGCGAGTATGGACATTAGCGAACTGCGCGACTGGCTCGGCGATTTGCACAACCACATGGAACCGAAAAAGTGGAAAATTGCCGATGAAATCGTGAAGGAAATCCTTAGCCGACTGAATTTTATGCTTGATGTGGGTTTGGATTATGTGTCGCTTAACCGTTCATCGGCTTCGCTCTCAGGCGGTGAAAGCCAGCGCATCCGTTTGGCCACACAAATAGGCTCGCAACTGGTGAATGTGCTTTACATTCTCGACGAGCCGAGCATCGGTCTGCATCAGCGCGACAGCGAACGCCTCATAGCGTCGCTGAAAAAACTGCGCGACGAGGGCAACACCGTGATAGTGGTGGAGCACGACAAAGACATGATGCTCAATGCCGATTATATTGTGGATATAGGCCCAAAAGCGGGGCGTAGAGGCGGTAATGTGGTGTTTGCGGGCACTCCTAAGCAAATGCTCAAAGAAAGCACGCTCACCGCCGATTATTTGAGCGGATTGAAGAAGATAGAAATTCCGAAGGTGCGCCGTTCGGGCAATGGCGACGTGATAAGGCTTCGTGGCTGCAATGGACACAACCTCAAGAATGTGGACGTGGACTTTCCTTTGGGCACGTTTATTTGCGTGACAGGCGTATCGGGCAGTGGTAAATCGTCGCTGGTCAACGGCACACTTCAGCCCATCATCAGCCAAAAGCTGTATCGCTCGCTCACCGAGCCGCTCCCTTACAAGAGCATCGAGGGCTTGGAGTATATCGACAAGGTGGTGACCGTTGACCAGTCGCCACTGGGCCGCACGCCCCGCTCCAATCCAGCCACCTACACAGGCGTGTTTACCGACATTCGCAATTTGTTTGTGAACCTGCCAGAGTCGAAGATTCGTGGTTACAAGCCCGGACGTTTCTCATTTAACGCCAAGGGTGGCAGATGTGAGGTCTGTAATGGGAATGGCTATAAAACGGTGGAAATGAATTTTTTGCCCGATGTGCTCGTGCCATGTGAGGTGTGTGGCGGAAAGCGCTATAACAGAGAGACTTTGGAGGTGAAATTCAAGGGAAAATCGATTGCTGATGTCCTTGACATGACGATAAATCAAGCCGTAGAGTTTTTCGATGCAATTCCTGCGATTCTCAACAAGATAAAAGTGCTGCAAGAAGTAGGGTTGGGCTACATCAAACTCGGTCAACCGTCGAGCACACTTTCGGGCGGAGAATGTCAGCGTGTGAAACTCGCCGCCGAGCTCTCGAAAAAAGACACAGGGAAAACGCTCTACATTCTTGATGAACCAACCACCGGTCTGCACTTTGAAGATATTAAGATACTTTTATCGGTGCTTGATAAATTGGTCCAAAAGCGAAATACAGTAATTACCACCGATCACAATTTAGATGTGATTAAGTGCGCCGACTATATCATTGACCTCGGGCCAGAGGGTGGCAGAAATGGCGGACAAATCATGGCTTTTGGCACTCCAGAGGAGGTGGCAGAGAATCCAAATTCAATCACTGCCCGATTCCTGAAAAAAGAATTATCAGAAAAATGACGCGGTTTTTGCGTCAGAAAATTCAAAATTCGTTGATTTTTGCGTGATTTGAAGCAGTAAAAAGCCGTTTTGGTGTCCTTACAGGGCTGTGTGGCGCAGTTTTGCCGTGAAAAGCCACCTATTTTACATTTTTCTGAAGCATCAAGCAGTTTACATGTTTGCATACTGTATCATGTGGTGTAACCTATTTGTTTATCAAAAGGTTACACCATATATTTTTGTCGTGGATTGCCCTCTGAGAATTGATTAGAATTTGATTTTGTGAACGAATTATGGATTTGATTGAAAAAAATGGCAGGAGAATGAGTTGAGCGAAAACACCGCAGAAAATGGTAAAATTACCGCCGCGTGTTTGTGAATTTAAATTACAAAATCCACCGATTAATTCGTAAAACTACATCGTGTTTTGCAAAATGGAATAGGCTGTTTTCGTTTGTTTTTCGGTTTGCGTTTTGAAAGCGGAATGGTGTGCTGGAGAATTAACGATTAAATCGTTTACAAACGCATTAAAAATAAGGGTTAACAATTATTTACAATAAGTGTAAATCGCTAAAATCCAATTAAATAAATACTAAATTATAAAGTTGTAATTTATGATGATTTTTGTGTCATGGTGGGTGATTTGCTATAAAGTATGGTTTAATATAAAGTAATATATTATGTATCAGTCTAATAATCTATATAAATTAAAGTTGTGATATAATATAATTGTGAAATGTGGATTTTGGATATGCGAATCGGGTGTTTTGAATGTTGAATTAGGTATTTTGGCTGTTTATTTTACGATACTCACTATTTACAAATTCATTGTTTAGATTTACGTCGATAAATTTGTGTTTTTAAATAATTGTTTATACATTTGCAAACTCAATTTTTAGTAGATTTTTACTGTTTGCAATTATGGACATAGTTTCTCGCCTAAAATTTTTCTTAAGTCACAACGGAATTTCTAATTCCACATTCGCCGACACTTGCGATATTCCCCGTCCCACTCTATCGCAGTTGCTCAATGGACGCAACAAAAAAGTAAGTGATGAACTCATCACTAAAATTCATAATGCCTATCCAGCTCTTAATATAATGTGGCTTATGTTTGGCGACGGAGATATGTTTGTTCCAAATGCGAACTCTATGCCCTCGCCCACCGTGGCTCAACCCTCTGAGAATTTAGAAAATTCCACGGCATCGGAAGTTGGTCAGGAATCTCGCACACCCTATATGACCTCTATTTCATTTGGTGATGATGAGTCGTCGTATCAGCCCACCACACCACCACCCACACCTGTTGCGGCCATCTCGGCAGCCTTGCAAACTATGGCGAAAAAAACTACTAAACCACCAGTGGAAAAAGGCGTGAATGTGGCACCTGTGGAGCGCCGTGTGACTTCAATCATGGTATTCTACAGTGATAACAGCTTCGAGGAATTTATCCCCCGCAGCAGCCGCTAAGCATCATTCTCAGGAACACTCCTATCAAATTCTATCATATATGCCCTGTTTCGGGCGGTGAAATCGAAGAAAAGGCCCAAAAGCGACATGCTTTTGAGCCTTTTCTGATTTCTTATGGTGCGGGTTGTGGATAAAAACGACCGTAAAGCCGTTTTAAGCCCCTTTGAGGGCGCGAAAGGCGAATGGGTGAGTTACACCTCCATTCCGCCGATTAATTCGCGCACGCTCGCTATTTGGTGGCGTTTCAAATAATCCTCAATGTAGTCGATTGCCTTAACGGTCACTTGTGGGTCAACGAAGTTGGCTGTGCCAATCTGCACGGCGGTGGCACCGGCAAGGAGGAATTCGATGGCATCGCGGCCACTTGCAATGCCGCCAAGTCCCACAACAGGCACTTTCACGGCGTTGGCCACCTGCCAAACCATTCTCACCGCAATAGGGCGAATGCAAGGTCCCGACAAGCCGCCTGTGATGGTAGAGAGCATTGGTTTGCGCTTCTCCACGTCGATAGCCATGCCAAGGAAGGTGTTGGTGAGCGACACTGCATCAGCGCCAGCGGCCTCCACGGCACGTGCAATTTCGGTGATGTCGGTCACGTTTGGCGTGAGTTTCACAATCATTGTGCCGTCGTAGGCTTTGCGTACGGCGCTTGTCACGTTCTCCGCACCGCTGCATGTGGTGCCGAATCCCATACCGCCCTGCTTCACGTTGGGGCAAGAGATGTTGATTTCCACGGCTGCCACTTTATCGAGAGGGTTGAGTTTTTCGCACACAGCCACATAATCGTCGATGCACGAACCGCTCACATTCACTATCACTCGTGTGTCAAGGTCTTTGATACGGGGATAAATGTGCTCAATGAAGTAATCCACGCCTTTGTTCTGGAGCCCTACGGCGTTGAGCATACCGCTCGGGGTTTCTGCCATACGAGGATAAGGGTTGCCCTCGCGATGGTGGAGCGTGGTGCCCTTCACAATGATGCCTCCAAGGCGGTTCAAATCGATAAAATCGGCGAATTCTTCGCCATATCCAAAGGTTCCCGATGCAGTCATAATCGGGTTTTTCAACTTCAGTTTTCCAATTTCAACGCTTAAATCTACCATTTCAATCGATTTATATTAAATACAGGACCTTCTTTACATACACACACATGACCGCTGTCGGCGGTGTCTTCCACGCAGCACAAACAAGCGCCCAAACCGCAAGCCATCATGTTTTCGAGCGACACCTCGCAGTCGATGCCCTTGCTCTTGGCAATGGCAGCCACGGCTTTCATCATGGGTTGAGGGCCGCAGCAAGCGATGTGGTCGATGGGGGAATTGAGGATGGAATGTTGGGTAACGAATCCCTTTTCGCCCTCTGAACCGTCTTCGGTGGAGATATACACCTCGCCCCAACGCTTAAACTCGTCGAGCAGCAGCAAGTCGCTTGCCGAGCGTGCGCCAAGCAGAAATCTCACCTTTTTGCCAAGTTTAGAGAGCACTTTGCCCAGTTGGAGCAATGGAGCAACGCCCACGCCGCCACCTATGAGCATCATTTCGCCAGCGAACGAGCAACTGAAGCCGTTGCCAAGTGGCATCACAAGGTTGAGCGTTTCGCCCACTCGTGTTGCCAAAAGCGATGCTGTGCCCTCGCCAGCCTTGCGTATGAGCAGCCAGAGCTGATTTCGCTCTTCATCCACATAGCAGATGGAGATAGGACGGCGGAGGAAAGTGGTTTTTGAATGAGGAACTTCCACCTGAACAAACTGTCCGGGGTGCGTGTCAGGCATCGTGCCTGATTGTGGAGTGAGTTTGAGCAGTCCGTAAAGAGGGGAGATGCTCAGATTTTCGCTCACTATAAAATCCATTTCAGTCATTGTCTTGATAGCATAATTAATGGTTGCTGCACAAATTTACGAAATAGTTTTCATTCCATTTCAAAAATCGGTTAAATTTTGCTTTTTCTGGCGGAAAATGGGTGGAAGTTGGGTGGGAAGGGAGCACTCGGAGCACTCGGAGAAATCAGAGCACTTGGAGCACTTGGAGAAATCAGAGTGCTCGAGTGCTCGGTGAGGTTGGGGGTTGGGATTTTTTTAGGGGGGCTATCGCATGCCTTCGATGATGTTCAGCATTTTGATGGTGGCTTGGAAGGCGGCTTCTATCTGGTCCACCTCCAGGCCGCGCGTTTTGATGATGTGGCCATTGTAGTTCCAGGTGATGTTGGTCATCACCAGCGCGTCGGTGCTGCCGTGGGGTGGAATGCTTACCGTGTAGTTGGTGAGGCGAGGCATTTCTCGCTTCAGGTTGTCTTTGTAGATTTTCTTCACCGCTTTGATAAACGCGTCGAACTGGCCATCGCCGAATGCGCTTTGCTCGTATTCCTTGCCTTCGATTTCGAGTTTCACAGTGGCGGTGGGGTGCAATCCGTGCGACATAGTGAGCGAGTAGTTCACAATTTTCACCTTGTTGATTACCGAGTCGCGCTTCACGATATCTGCCACGATGTAGGGCAGGTCGTCTTGCGTCACAATCTCCTTTTTATCGCCCAATTGAACGATTCTTTCGGTCACTTTCTGCACGTATTTCTTGCCCAACTGAATGCCCAGTTCCAGCAAATTCTCGGTGATACTTGCCTCGCCCGACAGTTTACCAAGGGCGTATTCACGTTTGCGGCCGAAGCGTTCGGGCAGCAGGCTGTTGTAGTAGAGTTCGTTTTTCCTGTCGCCGTCGGCATGTACGCCAGCGGTTTGTGTAAACACATTCTCGCCAATGATAGGCTCGTTTTGCGCCACCACCACACCCGAAAACGATTCCACGATGTGGCTCACGGTGTAGATTTGCTTTTCGTCGATGCCTGTGGTCATGTGCAGCATGTCGTGCACCATAGGCACCACCGAAGCCAGTGGAGCATTGCCGGCGCGCTCGCCCAGTCCGTTGATGGTGCAGTGAATGCCCTTTATGCCCACCAGCCCCGCAGCAAAAGCATTGCTTGTGGCAAGGTCGTAGTCGTTGTGGGCGTGGAAGTCGAAATGTAGAGCAGGGTAGCGCGTGACCATACGCTTGCAGTATTCATACACTTGATTAGGATTCATGATGCCGAGCGTGTCGGCAAGCATAAATCGCTCAATGGGCAGGTGCTGAAGCGTGTCCATCAGTTTATACACATAGTGCTTGGAAGCGCGTATGCCATTCGACCAGTCCTCAAGATACAGATTCACCTTCAGCCCCTTGGCGTGCGCCAAGTTCACTTCCCTCACGATGTCGGCGCAGTGCTGTTCGAGCGTTTTGCCCAGTTGGAGGTTGCAGTGCCTTTCCGATCCCTTCACCAGCAGATTGATCACCTTGCCGCCCACCTTGTTCACCCATTCCACCGATTTACCGCCGTCAATAAATCCCAGAATTTCGATACGCGCGAGTTGGCCATTGTCGACAGCCCATTGGCAAATCGCCTTTGCCGACTCGAATTCACCGATGGAAACGTGGCAACTGCCAATCTCGATGCGGGGCACACGCAGATTGGTGAGCAGCATACGCGATATGCTCAACTTCTCAGCTGTTGAGAAGCTCACACCAGAGGTTTGCTCGCCATCACGCAGTGTGGTGTCGAGAAGCTCGATATGCCCAACAGCCTCGTTAGGCTTCGGCCGTGTGTCAAGTATTTTACCAAACAGTGAACTCATAAATTACCCCACAAAGTTACACTTTTTTTAGTAAAATACACATAGGGGGGGAGTTAAGAAGTTAAGAAGTTAAAGAAGTTAAGACGATACCTTCGCCTTTTGAAATGATGGGCGTTTTTTTTTGAGGGGCTCGTCCGACCTGTCTGACCAGTCCGACCTGTCTGACTTGTCCGACTCGTCCGACTCGTCTGACTTGTCTGACTTGCCGGGCTTGTCTGACTGGTTGGTTGGGGGGGGCTTGGTGACTTGTTGGCTTTCTTTGAGGGGGAATTTATTCTTGGAGGAATGGGAAAACGCCGCCGCACAGGTCGTAGAAGCGTTTGAAAAGGGTTTTGAGCTTCTCTGTTACGCTGAGTTTCTTCGCTTCTCTGCTGTTGCCGGCTCCAAAGAGGGGCATAGGGGGCAATATGCTCGCAATGCCTGTGCCCGATTCCCGAATTTCACCATCACGGAACGCCTGTTGCAGAAATTCTATCGTAAGTTCAGGTTTCAGTTTTTCCGAAGAAATGAGTTCCTGCACCTCATTGGTGAGTTTTTGGCGCACATACATAGCCCATTCGTCGTTGATGTTGCTTCCTGCCGATGCATTTCTTACAAACTGCATAATCAGGTCTTCCTTGTCGCGAAGGTCGGGTGTGGCGGCTATTGATTTCCTGATTTTCACCTCAAGTTCGGTGTCGTGCTTTGAATCGCCATTCTTCTGCGCCACGAGGAACAGAATGAAGTCGATGTTGATTTCCACCGATTTCACCAGCTCAATTTCAAACACGATGTCGTCGTTCACATCGGCGGCTTCAACCTTTATCCTACGGCGATATTTTTCGTATAAGTCGAGGTAAATGCCTTGATAATCTTTGAATTGATCGTCGGTCAGAATTTCTTTGCCATTAAATTGGTCGAAACTTTGCAAGATGTTGCGCAATCGCAGAATTGCGCCCCACAGCCTGATAAACTCCTTCTCCGCCTTTTCGCCAATAATCATTTCGCTCAGAGGGAAATTAACCAGCAAATCATCTTTCACGAATGATTGATAGCCGCGCACGTCTGTGCCATCATCTTTCGTGTAGCCAAAGTAGTATTCGTCGAACGTTTTCATCAGCACCAGTCCGCCAGCCTCCTTGTCGCCAAAGAGTTCGAGAGCCGCATTGGTGGCGTGTTCGAGATTGCGGAAGCAAACTATGTTGCCAAAGCTTTTTATGCTGTTCAAGATGCGGTTGGTGCGCGAATAAGCCTGTATCAAGCCGTGCATTCTCAGGTTTTTATCCACCCAAAGCGTATTGAGCGTGGTGGCGTCAAATCCGGTGAGGAACATATTCACCACTATGAGCAAATCAATCTCACGATTTTTCATGCGCAGCGACACGTCTTTATAATAGTTTTGGAATTTCTCAGCCGAAGTGTCGTAGCTCGTTCCAAACATTTCATTATAGTCGGCAATGCACATATTCAGGAAATCGCGGCTCGATTGGTCGAGGTCTTCGGTGCTTTCCGAATTTTCGTCAGCCCCAAAGTATTCTTCCGCCTCATTGGGCGCATAGCTGAAAATGGTGGCAATCTTCAGTCGCCGATTTGAGGGGAGTGCTTCCATTTGTCGCTTAAACTCAGTGTAGTAGAGTTTCACAAACGGAATGCCCGCCACAGCGAAAATGGAGTTAAAGCCTTGCAGTTTGGTTTTCACCTTCTGTTCTTCCACATCCTTTTTTGCGCTTGCCACCTCGCTGATATTGGTGAGTTTGCTGAAATCGTAGTGCTGATAATTGCGCTTCGTTTTTTGTGCGAAATGGTCGAGAATGTATTTTGTGATAAAACTGATTCGCTTAGGGTCTTTGAGAATCTTGTCTTGGTCGATGGCAGGCACCGATTCCTGCTTGATTTCGTCGTCGGGGCGCAGCGTGCGGATATAGTCCACACGGAATGGCAGCACATTGCCGTCGCGAATGGCATCCACAATGGTGTAACTGTGCAGACGGTCGCCAAAAGCGCCCTCGGTGGTGGTGAACTCCACGTTGCGTATGGCACCGGCGTTGTCGGGGAATATCGGTGTGCCTGTGAAACCGAACATGTGGTATTTCTTGAATTTCTTCACAATGGCCTTGTGCATATCGCCAAACTGCGAGCGGTGGCACTCGTCGAAAATCATCACCACGTGTTGGTTGTAAATCTTGTGCAGCGAGTTTCGTGAAATGAAATTGCTCAGCTTTTGAATGGTGGTGATAATGATGCGGCAATTCTCGTCGTTGAGCTGGCGAGTGAGCACAGCGGTAGAGGTGTTGGAGTTGGCTGCGCCCTTCTCGAAGCGGTCGTATTCCTTCATGGTTTGATAGTCGAGGTCTTTGCGATCGACCACAAAGAGCACCTTGTCGATTTCCTCCATGCCCGATGCCAAGCGAGCCGTCTTGAAAGAAGTGAGCGTTTTTCCCGAACCGGTGGTGTGCCAAATGTAGCCACCGCCCTCACGCTTGCCCCAATCGCGCTGGTAGCTTGCGGTGCGTATGCGCTGAATGATGCGCTCCGTGGCGGCTATTTGGTAAGGGCGCATCACCATCAGCATTTCCTCGGCGGTGAACACGCAGTATTTGGTGAGCACATTCAGCAGCGTGTGCTTGGAGAGAAACGTCTGTGTGAAGTTGATGAGGTCGCGTATGGGCTCATTGTCGAGCAATGCCCAGTATGAGGTGAACTCATACGAATTGCTCGTTTGCTTCTTGCTGCCCTTGCCCTGCTGCTTCACATGGCAGTAGCGAGTGGTGTTGCTGTAATATTTAGTGAGTGTGCCATTCGAGATGACGAAAATTTGCACAAACTCAAACAGTCCGCACCCAGCCCAAAACGATTCACGGTTGTAACGCCGAATTTGGTTGAAGGCTTCGCGCACTTCCACACCACGGCGCTTCAGCTCCACATGCACCAGTGGCAAGCCGTTGACAAGGATTGTTACGTCGTAGCGGTTTTCGTGGCTGCCGCCCTCTGGCACATACTGGTTGATTACCTGGAGCGAATTGTTGTGGATATTCTCTTTATCGATGAGATACACGTTCAGAAACGACCCATCGTCGCGAGTGAGCACCTTTTTATGGTCTTCTTGAATGGTGCGGGTTTTCTCCACGATGCCCTCGTTGGGATTGCCGAGGTGCTTTTTGAAAAACGCCGCCCACTCCTTGTCGGAGAACTGGATTTGATTGAGTTTTTCGATTTGCGTGCGCAGGTTGGCTATCAAGTCGGCTTCACACTTGATAGGCAGATATTCGTAGGCTTGGCGCTGAAGTCGCTTGATGAAATCGGCTTCCATAGCCGCTTCGCTCTGGTATTGGGCGGAGCTGTAATCGCCTGCTTCAAATTCGGCAACTACGGTCGATTCCGTGTTTTCTGAAACCATGTCGTATTTCATAATCAATGCTTTTTTAGGTTGTTTGATGGAATTGGTCAGACCAGTCTGACTTGTCCGACGGGTCCGACTTGTCTGACGAGTCTGATTAGTCGGATTTTTTGGATTTGGTGGGTGGATTTATGTTTTGGTGGGTGCGGTATTGTGTGCGGGCTGCATACATTTGCTCGCGGATACCGCCTTTTTGCAGGAATTGGTTTTGCTGGCTGTCAATCAGGCGGCGAAGCATGTAGGTGGCTTGATTGATGAGCGTGATACACAGATTGCAGAATTCCTCTGCGTTCATTGCCGAAGCGTATTCTGTGGGGTTGTTCAAAAAATCGTCACTTTTAAGATACTCTCGCAGTCGGATAGTTCGAGGGTGATTCTTGTGCCATTGCGGCAATTTGTTCTGTCGGAGGAAGTCCTCATAGTCGAGCAGTAGTTCCTCTAATGAAGCTTTTGCCACGTTGGTGAGCTTGATTTCGGTTTCGCTTGATGTGGTCGATGCCACGCTTCCTTCAGCTATGTTTTGTTTACCGCTACGAGCCGCTTGCTCTATTTGGTCGCGCGTGCGGCTTCCTGCCCTGATATACTGCTTGGCAAAAATCATCGTTAGGTCGTAGATGATTTCACTCAAGCGATATACCCTGAGATTGCGATATCCTCCTTTATTATTTAGAAACTGGCTCATGCCGTTAATTTCTTAAATGTCAATAATTTATTTCTATAATATTCGTATTGGTCTTTAACCGCGGCTATTTCGGCTGGCAAACCATTTGTGAGGTCATTGACCAAAGTCTCAAACCGGTCAAGAATAGCAACAATCTTTTCCTGCAATTCAAGTGGGGGAATGGGGATAGGGTATTGCTTGATCTTCATCCCATTAATATTGTTTTGACTACCTTCTCCCATAGATTTTAGCTTTTCGTATGAATTGCATAGCCAATAGTAAACATATTTATATGATGCCAGTTGGGGATTGATTTCAAGATTACAGCAAGCTTGATTAGTCGTTAATGGAATACGATTAATACAAACTTTTGCAGCTGTAGCTCCATACATGGCAATAATTACACAATTTGAAGGAATAAGTTTTGCTGATGATTTTTTTACAGCTTCTTCTGAAATCTTGATTTCTGTGTCATAAACATCACTCCAATTGACCTCTTGTGTTCTCAACCAAGGAATAGAGCCGTTATAGAATGATTTGTTAGAGGTTGTAGGCGTTCCTCCAGAGCAAATGCGATTACAGATTTCTCCCAATTTCTTCCATTCGATTTTGTAATTATGCCCCCCCCAGGTGGTTACACCATCTTTTTGCTCATCATCGGTCCCGAAGCCGTAGGCGGAGGGATTGAAGGTGAGTAAAAGATTGCGATAATATTCATATTGTTGCTTTCTTGCTTGCAGCTCCGCTTGCAGCTCCGCTGCGTAATCCGAAAAGCTATCAAGAATCCTCACAATCTCCTCCTGCACCTCAATAGGAGGAACAGGAATAGTAAATAAAGAATACTTTGATATCCAGTGGCGAGTATGTTCGCCTGGTACAAAACCAATACATTGCATTGCATAATGAATGTATTTGAAATTTGCAAATTTAGTTTTTGGACGCAATATTTTCAGAGCGCTACTTTTTACCTTAAAAGGGAAGTCTACCCAGTGAAAAGAAGTAGTGAAGTCGTCGAATATGATTACTGGGTCGTTTTCAGATGCTGGATAAATATCAAATTTCTCATTAGTGTAACCTAATATAAAACTTTGCCCAGCTGTTAAAACTGGTGTTTCGAAATGGTTGTTATATTCCGTGGAATGTACAATGTATTTTGTTGGTTGTTCATAACCAACCAACTCCCCCAGTGGTTTAAATTCCACGCCGTTTGGGCATAGCTTGTTGATTAGTTCTTGTAGCTTGCTCATACGGCAGTTTCGTTTTCAAGTTCGGCGATGATTTTGTCTATCTCTGTGCGGAGTTTGTTTTCGTGTGCCACGATTTTGCGAATGTGTTCGTTAAGCTCCTTGATGTCGATTTTTGGTCGAGTGTCCTCTGCCTCCACATAACTGCTCACCGAAAGGTTGTAGTTGTTTTCTGCCACAATTCTATTGTCGATAAGGGCAGAGAAATGTTTCACTTCGCGGCGTTCGGCAAATTCGGTAACAATGGCATCGATGTTTTCGGACGAAAGCTTATTCTTGTTACCCTCGTGCACAAAGAGCTGTGAGGCATCGATAAAGAGCGTTTTGTTTTCCTTCTTCGACTTTTTCAGCACTATGATGCAAGTGGCTATCGACACACCGAAAAACAGGTTTTGCGGCAGCTGAATCACGGTGTCAACATAGTTGTTGTCGATCAGATATTTGCGGATTTTCTGCTCTGCGCCACCGCGATAAAGCACGCCGGGAAACTCCACGATAGCCGCGGTTCCCTCGGTGGAGAGCCACGAAAGCATGTGCATGGTGAAAGCCAAGTCGCTCTTGCTTTTCGGTGCCAGCACGCCGGCAGGGGCAAAGCGAGGGTCGTTGATAAGCGTGGCATCGTCGGAGCCAACCCATTTAGTGGAATAGGGTGGGTTGGAAACTATTGCGTCGAACGGCTCATCGCTCCAGTGGTAAGGCTCAAGCAACGTGTCGCCATTGCGGATGTCGAAGTCGGAATAGTTGATGTCGTGCAAAAACATATTGATACGGCACAGGTTGTAGGTGGTGATGTTGAGTTCCTGTCCGAAAAATCCCTTTTTCACATTGTGCTTGCCCAGAATTTTGGCAAATTTCAGCAATAGTGAGCCCGACCCACATGCGGGGTCATATACCTTATTCACATATTCACGGCCGTGGGTCACGAGGCGAGCAAGGAGTTCCGACACCTCTTGTGGCGTGTAGTATTCGCCACCCGATTTGCCGGCATTTGAGGCGTACATCGCCATCAAAAACTCGTAGGCATCGCCGAAAATGTCGATTTGATTGTCTTGATAATCGCCTTTGAGGTCGATATTGCCAATATTGTTGAGAATTTTCGTGAGCTGCTCGTTGCGCTTATCCACCGTGCCGCCGAGTTTGTTGGAGTTCACGTCGATGTCGGCGAAAAGTCCTTTCAAGTCGCTTTCGCTTTCGGTGCCAATGGCAGAAGCCTCGATGGCTTTAAACACCGAGTCGAGCGTCACGTTGAGGTTAGGGTCGGTTTTGGCATTCTTGCGCACATTGCAGAACAGCTGTGAGGGGAGAATGAAAAATCCCTTTTCGTGCACCAGCTGATGGCGAGCCGCTTCGGCTTCCTCGTCGGAGAAATCGGCATATTCGAATCCCTCCACGCCAGCATCGGCCTGCAAGCGATTCACATAATTGGTGATATTCTCAGAAATGAACCGGTAGAAAAGAATGCCGAGCACGTAGCTCTTGAAATCCCATCCGTCAACCGAGTTGCGGAGATCTTCGGCGGTAGCCCAAATGGCTTTGAAAAGTTCTTGCTTCTGCTGTATGCTTGTAGCCATATCGTGAGAAATTTTGATTAATAGTTATTAGCTAGTTGTGTGTGTATAGTTGTTTACTCCACAAATTTACAAAAAAATATTGGGTTAAATTGTTCTCCTAATTAATATAATGAGGATGGGCTATTTTTCTTGTTTCTTTACATTTTTGCCGTAGATGGTGACGAAGTCGGTTTTCATTGAGATTGTGGTCCAGTTTTTAGCGTCGCACGACGATTTCATTTTTGCTGCTTTTGTAGGGTTGCCGTACTCGCGCACCACATCGTCGGCGAGCACGCAAAACGCCATGCTGGGGTAGTGGTTGTTTGCGACCGTGTATTCAAACATGCTGAAGTCGCCCGATGAATTGCCAAAAGCCAAAATCGGCTTCATGCCTATCTCGCGCACAATGGCGCTCACTTTGTTCATCTTCAAGTTTTTCACATACATTGCGCCGCGCACCACATCGTCGGTAGGCTTGAACGAATAGTCCCAACCCTCTTTATTGCCTTGCGAGGTGGCGTAGGTGTAGATGTCGGAGCCTATGATGTGGTTGCGGCCAAACGCCAATGCACCATCGGCATAGGCGCGTGTCACCTGACGCTCGCTGCCTGAAATCACGTAGGTGGTGAAGCCGTTGGCTGCTAAATATCCCACCACTTCAGCCATGGGCAAGTAGATGGCTTCGCCCCACTGCAAATTGCTCATGCCTTCAACTGGTGTTTTCATAAATTCAATTGCGTAATCGCGATACTGTTCATTCGTCATGCCGGCAAACACCTCGTTTTGCGCGATTGCCTCTGTCCACATCATATCGCCAGGCACTGAGCGAGCATACACAGCCTTCTTAATAGTGTCGGCGGTGGCAATCTGCTCTTTCGTGGCGTGGAAAGTGGGGTCGTCGTACACACGGTGCAAATACATCATCCATTCAAAATACGATGGGGCGGTTTCGCACACGAGCGTGCCGTCGAGGTCAAACACCGCCACGCGGTCGGACTGCGGCACAAAGCCATCGCTCTGCGGATTGGTCACACGCTCCACAAAGTTCTTGAGTTTTGCCAAAGGCACGCTGCCCTCCGTCCAGTAGCAAAACTTGCCTTCCGCGCCCACATTTTGCCCAATTTTGGCGATTTCATCGCGTGTTTCCGCCATTACATCGGCGGCCAAAGCCATCGCCGCCACACTCACTAACAATAATATCGTTTTCTTCATCACGTTCAAAAATTAATAATTTTTTACACCACAAAATTACAAATTATTCCCCACACCTCCCAAATGCAGTGTGCACGAAGATAATTAACTACACAAAAAAAGCCCCACATCAGTGAGGCTTTTGCGTAGTAAACAATCATTTTTCAGTGAAAACGGCTGCCGTAAGTGTTTTATTTTTGTAAAAAAATAGGGATGGAGATTGAATTTTTTGGACTTTTTACTATTATTGTATGTGACTTTAAAATTGATTGGAATTTAAAATTGATTGGAATATGAAAAGAGTGCTTTATGTTCATGGGTTTCGAGGTTCTGCGTATGGGAGAGGGTATAAACGAGTTTTGAATGCGCTTCCGGAGGGGTATAAGTTGTTTTCAATTGATTATGATGAGGCAGACTGTTCGCACGCAAGAGAGCAAATTTTGAATTTTATTGACGAATTCAAGATTGATTTGGTGATTGGTTCGAGCCTTGGGGGATTTATCACTTTGACTTTAAATGGGATTCCGAGATTTGTCATCAATCCATGTTGGGATCCACCTGTAGAACTGTGTAAACTGGTGGAGCAAGATGCTGCTTTTACGAAGATGATAAAGACATATATGCCGTATGAAATATGGATAGCGAAATCTGTTAATTATCAAGAGAAGATGCTTGTAAAAGGCTTTTTTGGAAAGTATGATGAATTGTTCGGGACTAAGTATGTGGAAGAGTTTTCGGGTTATTATAGCAGTTATGAAATGATTGACAGCGGGCATCATCTTTCAGAAGAAGGCGCAAAGCAAATTTTTAAGAACATTGACGATTACTGGGAAAGAGTGCGAATTTTGAAAAACATGCAAAAAGACTAATGGATTAAAATTGGAAATGGGGGGATAGGGTGAGCTGCAGTTCGAATTATTGTGTAAGTTGTGTTAAATGTGGCACTTTTAGAGGCAATAAGTAGGATATGTGTGGAGAATTATGTACCTTTGCAGTACTATTTTTTGTCTTTATGGCGGGAAAACATAAATGAACGGATAAAGCACAAAGCCACACACAAGGGTGGGGGACGACGATGCTAAGTATTTGTGCTTGCTTTAGGTTTTAGCTAAGTCGCGACCTACTCCTCCGTTAATGGCCAAACATACTTAATTGTATGATTTTATGAATAATGTCAATGTGAAATTGGCGCAATCACTCAGGTTGATGATGGCCAACAGTGACATAAAGTAGAAAATAAAAATGACGCAGGATTGCTCGCTTCTATCTTCTACAGCCGACGTGAACGACGTGTATAACAACAAGCGTTTACCAAAGGGCATCCACATAGTCGGGACTGGCGAATCGGTTTCGAAAGTGGGAGAAATAGCTGGTTTTGAAGATGCGGCAAGTGCAGAAAAGCCAGAAAAGGAGAATGCCGCACGAAGCGAAGACGAATGTGCCGATGACAAAATCGAAATACCCAGCAAACCAAAAACGGAAGCGGCTCCATGGGGCTATATCTTCATACAGCACATGTCGGCGGCAGTTTTTGAAAAGAATCTCGAAAATCGAAAACTTTTGGGCGATTTCAGGCCGAAGTGTTTCGTACACCGCACAGTTAGATACAAAGACAAACCCGACGGAAAAGGCGTGGTGAAAACGGAAAGACCTACCGTAAATGGGCTTGTGTTCTTGCAGGGTGCTACCAATCAGTTGAGGACATTCCTGAAACTCAATTTCCCTCAGTATTATCTGGTGAACAACTGTAGCACCAAAAAGCCTGCATCAATCCCCGACAGTGTGATGCAGCCATTCATGGCAGTGATGCAAAATGAGCCGGAGCGGTTGACATTCATGCGCGAGCCATTTGAGCGATTTGCTAAAGACCACGTGAGGCTCCGCGTGCTTACAGGCCTTTTTAAAGGGCAGGAGGGCTATGTGGTGCGAGTGAAGCGCGATCGCCAGTTGGTGATGAACATTGGTGGATTTGCCGTGGCGGTGAACAATGTGCACAACGAAGACTTCGAGATAGCCGAATAGCCCTCATTTCTATTGATACTATAGTAATCTGAAAAATATATGCGTGAATTTAATGAAATTAAGGTAGCCGTGGCTGGTACGGGCTACGTGGGACTGAGCATAGCTACATTGCTATCGCAGCACCATCATGTAACAGCAGTGGACGTGATTGCTGAAAAGGTGGAAAAGTTGAACAACCGTATTTCGCCCATTCAGGATGATTACATCGAAAAGTATTTGGCTGAGAAGCCATTGAACCTTGTTGCCACCCTCGACGGCAAGGCAGCCTACGCCGATGCCGACTTTGTGGTGATCGCTGCCCCCACCAACTACGACCCTGTGAAGAATTACTTCGACACAAGCCATGTGGAAGAGGTAATCGACCTGGTGCAGGAGGTGAACCCCGATGCAGTGATGATTATCAAATCGACCATTCCGGTGGGCTACACCCGCAACCTCTACTTGAAGTATGCGCAGAAAGGCGTGAAGAAGTTTAACATCTTGTTCTCGCCCGAATTCCTTCGCGAGAGCAAGGCACTCTACGACAACCTTTACCCAAGCCGCATCATTGTGGGTTATCCTAAAATCATCGACAAGCCCGAATTTGAGGCGGAAAACAAAGCTATCCAATCGGTTACCGATGTGGAGATGCTGAAAGAGGCTGCCAAGACTTTTGCCGCACTCTTGCAGGAAGGTGCCATCAAGGAAAACATCGACACCCTGTTCATGGGCATGAAGGAAGCCGAGGCTGTGAAGCTTTTTGCCAATACCTATCTCGCGCTCCGCGTGAGCTACTTCAACGAGCTTGACACCTATGCCGAAATGAAGGGACTCGACAGCCAAGCCATTATCGAGGGCGTTGGCCTCGACCCACGCATCGGTACACATTATAATAACCCATCATTTGGCTACGGCGGCTACTGCCTTCCAAAAGACACCAAGCAGCTGCTCGCAAACTACCAAGACGTGCCACAAAACATGATGTCGGCCATTGTGGAATCGAACCGCACCCGCAAAGACTACATCGCCGACGCAGTGCTCCGCAAAGCAGGCTGGTACGACTATTACAGCAATAACCAGTTCGGCACAGAGCAGGGTGGCTGTGTGATTGGCGTGTATCGCCTTACTATGAAGTCAAACTCCGACAACTTCCGCCAATCTGCCATCCAAGGCATCATGAAGCGTATCAAGGCAAAGGGTGCAGAGGTGATTATCTACGAGCCAACCCTTGAAGACGGCACCACATTCTTCGGCAGTAAGGTGGTCAACGACCTGGCACAGTTCAAGGCACAAAGCCACGCCATCATCGCCAACCGCTACGACGCATGCCTCGACGATGTGGAAGAAAAAGTATATACACGCGACATTTTCAGAAGAGATTAAAAGAAAAAAAAACAGATATAATTATGAGCATTTTTGCAGGTAAAACCCTTATGATTACCGGTGGAACAGGTTCCTTCGGCAATGCAGTATTGAATCGTTTTCTCCGTACAGATATCGGTGAGATTCGTATTTTCTCACGTGATGAGAAGAAACAGGATGACATGCGCCATGAATATCAGGTAAAATATCCTGATGTGGCCAACAAGATTAAGTTCTTTATTGGTGATGTACGTGATTTGCAATCATGTCGCAGCGCTATGCCTGGTGTTGACTATATCTTCCATGCAGCAGCCTTGAAGCAGGTTCCTTCATGTGAGTTCTTCCCAATGGAGGCTGTTAAGACCAACGTTATAGGTACAGACAATGTGCTTACTGCCGCTATTGAGGCTGGCGTAGGTGCTGTGATTTGCCTCTCTACCGACAAGGCTGCTTATCCTATCAACGCTATGGGTATCACCAAGGCCATTGAGGAGAAAATTGCAGTGGCCAAGAGCCGCTATTCAGGCAAGACCAAGATTTGTTGCACCCGCTATGGCAATGTGATGTGTTCACGTGGTTCTGTAATTCCTTTGTGGATTGATCAGATTCGCAACGGCAACCCCATTACGCTGACCGAACCCAAGATGACACGCTTCATCATGTCGCTTGAGGAGGCTGTCGACCTCGTGCTTTTCGCGTTTGAGCATGGTCAAAACGGCGATATTCTCGTGCAAAAGGCCCCTGCGTGCACCATTCAGACACAGGCCGAGGCAGTTTGCGAGCTCTTCGGTGGCAAGAAGGAAGATATCAAGGTGATTGGTATTCGCCACGGTGAGAAGATGTACGAGACATTGCTCACCAAGGAAGAGTGTGCTAAAGCCGAGGATATGGGCAACTTCTATCGTGTGCCTGCCGACAACCGTGGTCTGAACTACGACAAATTCTTCAAGGAAGGCGACACTAAGCGTGCTGAAATTGAAGAGTTCAACTCCGACAATACTTTTCGTCTGAACCTTGAGGAAACCAAGGCAAAGATTGGAGCACTTGAATATATTCAAAAAGAACTGAGCGGCGAAGGCAACTTCGTGCAGTAATGATAACGTACACGAATTGAACAGATGAGTCGGATATAGAAAAAACTGTGAAATCCGTGTTCAAAAAACGACGAAAATGAAGATTTTAGTTACAGGTGCCAAGGGCTTTGTAGGCAAAAACCTTTGTGCCCAACTCAATAATATTAAAGACGGCAAGGCTCGCTGCTATGGCGACCTTGCCATAGAGGAAGTGTTCGAGTACGACCTCGACTCTAATCCCGAACAGCTTGACGCATGGTGCAAGGAGTGCGATTTCGTGTTCAACCTTGCTGGCGTGAACCGCCCAAAGGACAACGACGAGTTTATGAAAGGCAACTTCGGTTTTGCCTCCACCCTGCTCGACACCCTGAAGGCGCACGGCAACAATTGTCCCGTGATGCTGTCAAGTTCGCAGCAGGCATCGTTGACTGGTCGTTTCGGCAATAGCGAGTACGGCCGCAGCAAGAAGGCTGGCGAAGACCTGTTTTTGGCGTATGGTAAGGAAACAGGTGCTAAGGTGCTGGTTTATCGTTTCCCTAACCTTTATGGTAAATGGTGCCGCCCCAACTACAACAGCGCCGTAGCCACATTCTGCAACAACATCGCCAACGACCTGCCGATTACCGTCAACGACCCAAGCGTGGAGTTGGAACTGCTCTACATCGACGACCTCGTTGACGAGATGATACACGCCCTAAAAGGCGAGGAGCATCATTGCGAGTTTGAGGGGCTGGAAGTGCGTCCTTCATCAGAGGGAAGATATTGCTATTGCCCCGTAACCCATAAGGCAACACTCGGCGAAATTGTGGAACTGCTCCACAAGTTTGCTGATATGCCCACAACGCTGATGATTCCTGAAATTCCTGCAGACTCGTTCGCAAAGCGCCTCTACAGCACATTCCTGAGCTATCTGCCCAAGGAAAAGGCAATCTTCGACCTGAAAATGAATGTGGACAACCGTGGTTCGTTCACCGAGTTGGTGCACACGCTCAACTGTGGTCAGGTGAGCATCAACATCTCCAAGCCAGGCATCACCAAGGGCGAGCATTGGCACAACACCAAGTGGGAGCAATTCATCGTGGTTAGCGGTCACGGCCTTATCCAGCTCCGCAAGGAGGGCACCGATGAGGTGCTGAACTATGAGGTGAGTGGCGACAAGATTCAATCCGTAATCATGCTTCCAGGCTACACCCACAACATCATCAACCTCTCCGGCACCGAAGACCTTGTAACAGTAATGTACTGCAACGAGATCTTCAATCCCAACAAACCAGACACTTATTTTGATAAAGTAGAAAAATAAACGAACACAGATTCCACGAATTGAACTGATTTGAAGATGTTGTACAACAAGGAGCAAAGTTACGCTATAAATGGTGCAGCAATGAATGTGTATAATGCTCTGGGACACGGATTCCTAGAGGCTGTGTACCAAGAGGCCCTTGAACTTGAATTTATAAAGCGAGGAATACCCTACGAAAGGGAAAAAGAGCTGAAAATATTTTACGAAGGGAAGGAATTGCGGCAAACCTACAAGGCGGACTTCGTTTGTTATGGCGACATTATTGTGGAACTGAAAGCTGTGGCTCATTTGGATGATTCTCACAGAAGCCAAGTTTTTAATTATTTGAAGGCTACCGGATTCAAACTGGGGCTGCTCTATAATTTTGGGCACTACAACGGTCTTGAATGGGAGCGAAAAATTCGCTAACCTTTTAAAATATCAGTTCAATCAGTGCAATTCGTGTTCAAAAAAAGAGTCTTCTTATGCAACCTAAATTTGATTATTCAGACATAAAATTTAAAGAGAACGGTAAGCTGAAGCTTATCATCGTTGTCGGCACACGTCCAGAGATTATCCGTCTGGCAGCCGTTATCAACAAATGCCGTCAGTATTTCGATGTGATTCTCGCCCACACGGGTCAGAACTACGACTACAACCTCAATGGCATTTTCTTCCGCGACTTGAAGCTCGCAGAGCCTGAAGTGTATATGGACGCTGTGGGCGATGACCTCGGTGCCACTTGTGGCAACATCATCAACTGCTCCTACAAGCTCTTTGCACAGACCAAGCCTGATGCGGTGCTTGTGTTGGGCGACACCAACTCGTGCCTGAGCGTGATTGGCGCCAAGCGTCTGCACATTCCTATCTTCCACATGGAGGCTGGTAACCGCTGCAAGGACGAGTGCCTGCCAGAAGAGACTAACCGCCGTATCGTAGACATCATCAGCGATGTGAACATGGCATACTCTGAGCATGCTCGCCGCTACCTTGCCGATTGCGGTCTGCCTAAGGAACGCACCTACGTCACAGGTTCGCCAATGGCGGAAGTGCTTCACAACAACCTTGCCGACATCGAGGCAAGTGATGTGCACCAGCGTCTTGGCTTGGAGAAGGGCAAATACATCCTTCTTTCGGCGCACCGTGAGGAAAACATCGACACCGAGAAGAATTTCATGTCACTGTTCTTTGCAATCAACAAGATGGCAGAAAAGTACGATATGCCAATCCTCTACAGCTGCCACCCACGCAGCCGCAACCGCCTTGCAGCCTCTGGTTTCAAACTCGATGAGCGCGTGATTCAGCACGAGCCACTCGGATTTCACGATTACAACTGCCTTCAGATGAACGCCTTTGCAGTGGTGAGCGATAGCGGCACACTCCCCGAAGAAAGCAGTTTCTTCACCAGTGTCGGCCACCCATTCCCTGCCATCTGCATTCGTACCTCCACCGAGCGCCCTGAGGCCATCGACAAAGGCGACTTCATCATCGCCGGCATCGACGAAAAGTCGCTCCTCCAAGCAGTTGACACTGCTGTAGAACTCTGCCGCGACGGCCAACACGGAATCCCCGTCCCCGACTACGTAGACGAAAACGTAAGCACCAAAGTAGTAAAAATCGTCCAATCCTACGTCGGCATCGTCAACAAAATGGTCTGGCGCAAATTCTAAAAAACAGGGTCAGCTGTTGTACAGGTAATTCTGAAAAGAATGTGGTTCAATACCACCAACAGCTACAAATAGAAACTAAAAGATTTTAGGACAAAATGCTTTTGGCTGATAATTCAGAATTTAATTAGATGAGAATCTCATAGAGAGCGTTTGCTACAATATATAGATAATAAAATATGTACTTTTAAAAAATGAATTCTTCTACTCGTGTTATTGTAAACACAACGGCGCAATATATCAAAACATTTGTGAATATTATTCTCACATTGTTTTCTGCCCGATTAATTCTTGAGGCTTTAGGTGTTACTGATTTTGGTTTATATTCACTTCTTGCAGGTGTTACATCTATGTTGGCTTTTGCAACTAATGCATTGGCAACAACCACACAACGGTTTCTTTCATATCATCAAGGAAAGTCGAGTTTAGATAAGCAAAAAGATATTTTTGCAAACAGCTTTTACATTCAGGCGTTATTAGGCGTGGTAACATTAATTGTGCTTTTATTGCTTACGCCATGGTTGTTTGATGGCGTGCTAAATGTTCCCGCAGAAAGAGTAGAAGCAGCTCAATGGACATATATTATAGTTGTGTTTATTTTGCTTGTTACGTTTTTATGCACTCCATATCGTGCCATATTAATTTCACATGAGAATATCGTTTATCTTACAGTGATTGATGTTATTGATGGGGCGCTGAAAGTGGCTTTGGCTGTTGCTTTGTTCCATATAAGTTACGACAAACTGATAGGCTATGCTATATTCTTGTTGTCGATACAGTTGTTTAATTTGTTGGCAATTGCTATATATGCAATCAGCAGATATAAAGAGTGCTCTATACCTTCAGTGCGACGTGTTAATAAAAAATACATTAGGGAAATATCGTCTTATGCAGGATGGAATATCTATAATGTGGGCTGTGTGATGGGCAGAACACAAGGAATTGCAATTTTGATTAATCGCTTTTTTGGTGCGGCAATAAATGCTGCATATGGCTTGGGATTTCAAATTGCTGGGTATGTTAACTTTATGTCAGAATCACTGATGAACGCAATTCGCCCACAGATAGTTAGGTCTGAGGGAGAAGGCAATAGAGAAAGAATGTTGTGGCTTTCTGAAGAAGCAAGCAAATTCAGTTTTTTTTTACTGTCGTGTTTGGCGGTTCCTTGCATTTTTGAAATGGAAACGCTTCTAACGCTATGGCTTGGAAATGTGCCTGATTATGCAGTGCTTTTCTGTAGGATGGTATTGATGGCGAGTGTTGTTGACACATTAACATGTGGTTTAGGAATAGCTAATCAAGCAATTGGCAACATAAAGCAATACTCCTTGGCAGTTAATTCTGTAAAGCTCATCACATTGCCCACGGCTTTTTTCTGCGTGAAATTAGGATTGCCAATAATTTGGATAGCAATTTGCTATGTGGCGTTTGAATTTTTGTGTGCAATGATAAGATTGCCATTTGTCAGAAAAACTGGAGGATTGAGTGTTTCTAAATTTGCAAGAAATGTGTTTCTAAAAGAAATGGTTCCATTTTCGGTATTCGTTGTTATTACATATGTGTTGGCTACTTGTTTGAATTTCGCATTGAGTTTTATTGTCACATTTGCAATATCCATACCCACATATATAATTGTTATTTATATGTTTGGTATGTCAAAAGTAGAGAAAGAAATTATAAATAATTTATTTACCCAAATGAGGAAGAAAATATGAATCTGATAAGAAGTTTTATTAAAGATTTATTTTATTCTTGCTTAACCAGAAAGCAGATAATCAATTATGTCTATAAAAAGACAACTGGAAAAAAAATGAATTGGAAGCACCCGGTAGATTTCAATGAAAAAATAAACTGGTTGAAGCTGTATTCAGACACAAGTCTGTGGACGCTTTGTGCAGACAAATATAAAGTGCGAGAATATATTGAGCATAAAGGTTATAAGAATCTATTAGTTCCTTTGCTTGGCAAATGGGATTCGGCAGAAGAAATAGATTTTGACAAATTGCCTAATGAGTTTGTGCTGAAAACAAATCATGGTTCAGGTGATGTGATAGTAGTAGAAAATAAAAGTGAGATTAATTTTGATGAAGTTAGAAAAGTATTAAATAAAAACCTCAAGACCCCGTACGGAAAATATCAAGGAGAGAGTCACTATCTGGATATTCCTCCGTGTATAATAGCCGAACCTTTGTTAGAACAAAAGTCTTCTGTTTCGAGTTCAATTATAGATTATAAAATTATATGTTTTGACGGCAAGCCTTATTGCACTCTTTGTTTCTTTAACCGAAAAGATGGACATTACGACTTTGAACTTCATGATCTTAATTGGCAAAGTCATCCAGAGTGTTTGGTTTTCAATGACCATAGCCGTGACGGTAAAGGAGTGATTTTGAAACCCCTTTCTTACGACCTCATGCTGAAGGCTGCTTCTGATTTGTCAAAAGGATTTCCGCAGGTTAGAGTTGATTTTTATGAAATTGATGGTAAACCATTGTTAAGCGAATTGACATTTACAACTACAGGTGGTTGTATTCGGTATTTCACAGATGAATATTTAAAAGAATTGGGTGACCAGATAATTCTGAGATAATGACGAGAGATTTATATATTGATTTTTTGAGATTTCTGGGATTGTCATTAATTATTCTTGTGCACATCAATCCTCCAGTTGATATTACACAGATAAGATGTTTTGATGTTCCTTTGATGTTGTTTGTTTCTGGGCTTACTGCATCGACTAATAATTCTGACAGGTATTGGAGCTTTATAGTAAAGCGAACTAAAAGACTGGTTTTACCTGTTTGGATATTTTTGGCTGTATATCTCCCTGCATTATATTTTGTGCAATTCAAGTTTCTATCCGAGCAGTATTTGACAGGCGAGATGATAGTTCGGTCGTTTCTTCTTTTAGATAATAGCATCGGTTACGTTTGGATTATACGAATATTCTTGATTGTGATGCTGGTTACGCCATTTATTCAAAGAATTGACCACAAGATTCATAATCTTTTTTCATTTATAGTGGTACTAGTAATGGCGTATTTGGCTTTGGAAGGAATGCATTTATTAGGGCGTCAATTTAAGGATAGCGCTGTTGCTTCTTTTGTGATTGTGGATGTCATTCAATATGGTTTTGCATATTCTATTCCATTCTTTTTAGGAATGAGATGCCGCACATTGAACGCAAATAACCAGAACAAACTTCTTGTCTTTGTTATTGCCTCACTCGTGGTATCTGTAGTGTGTTACTTGTCAACTTATGGATTTCCTATAATTATTTCGCCCACATTTAAGATTCCTCCTCATTCATATTTTATTGTGTATGGCTGTTTTGTTTCAGTAGTGCTGTGGAGGTTAAAAAAAATAGCCCCTAAATGGATAACTAATCCATATTTTATCATGGTAGGACAAAATACAATTTGGATATATCTGTGGCATATGCCTTTTGTCTTAATATCTAACAGAATAAGCGAAATGTGGCCTATTCGTTACATTTTTGTTTATGGTTGCGCTATAGTTTGCTTCATGATACAACGTGCTATAGTGAAAAAAAATAATTCAAATTTTGCAAGGAAATACTTCTTGGGATAAAGTATTCTTTTCATGAATCCGAAAAACGATATGATAAATTTTTCAATAATAATACCTCACAAGAACATTCCGTCTTTGTTGGAAGATTGCATTCTCTCAATTCCTAAAAGGAATGATGTTCAAATAATTGTAGTAGATGACAATAGCAATGAAGAAACTTTAGAGCAACTTCATTTTATGGAACGTCGCTTAAATCAAAGTCGCCTATCTTTCGTTTATTTGGATGAAAACCAAGCTAAAGGAGCAGGACATGCAAGAAATATTGGATTATCGCAAGCTATTGGGAAATGGGTGGTTTTTGCTGATTCTGACGATACATTTGAGACTGAAACAATAAATGCGGCTTTTGATAATTATGCCGAAGACGAAAATGATATAATATATTTTAGTATTAATTGTCTGGACGTAAACACTAAAAAACCGATGAGTAATGCTGATAGAATGTATATCAGCCATTTGTGTGCAGAAAATGATGCAGAAAATAGATGCCGTTATAAAATTCAAGTGCCTTGGGGAAAGTTTGTCAAGCGAAATTTAATAGAAAAGCATAGTATTAAATTCGACGAAACAAAAGTTGGTAATGATGCTTGGTTTGCATTGCAAGTAGGCTATTACGCAAATGGTGTAAAGATAGATTTCGCCAAAATTTATAACTGGATGGTTAGGAGTGGCTCGATTACTTCAAACAAAAATGAAGAAGCTTTATTGGTGCATATAAGGTTGGCAAGCAAACTCAATTATTTTAAAGAATCGCACGGTCTATCTAAATATCGTGCTAATGTGTTTGCTTTTATACCAATGTTGATGCGGGCTAAAGTGCCGGTGATAAGAGCTGTGTCAATCTGTGTAAAAAACACGTCAAATCAATATATTGTTAAGGATATTGTTAATGTCATAAAAATGAAATTAGCTTAATGATAACATCGCATTCAGCTTCCATTCTTTTATTGTTTGTCTTTGGAGTTTGTTATTTAGCCTTGAAGAAAAGGCTTGCTACTTCCAAAGTGTATTTTGTGCTGCTATTAATTATGGGCATAGCAGGAATTGTGCTGCCCTTAGATAGATATGTGCATTACTATTCAACTCTATATAATGCGAACTATATTCTTCTATTCGCAGTGTTGATGGTGATGACGTTGATACCGTGGCTAAGGTTTGATAAAGAGTATTGCTATTGGAATACCATTAGTGTGAAAGATGAATATTTGGGCATTTTAAAAATCATCTTTATTATCAATATCCTATTAGGACTTTTCTCTGTGGTTTATTCGTTGCCTTACGCCCTTATGGCTCTTTCAATGGGTGCTGACGATGTGAGGCTTTATATCTCTGACGCTTCTTTTTATCCCAAAAATATGCTGACAACTATTTGTGTGGGTATAGGTTATCTTACACCGATACAAATATTGCTGTTTTTCATATCATTACTTCACACTAAATTAAGGAAGTATTCTATACTTCTGTTTCTTACATCATTGTCATACTTGGTCACGATGTTGCCTTATGCTGCAAGAGATGGGTTTATCTTCATTCCACTTACATATATCTTTGCCTACAAAGTGTTTTCGCCATCAATTCCTCAAAAATTGAAGCGGAAAATACGCATATCAGCGCTTGTCATAGGTGGAATTGTGCTCTTTGGTGTACTGTTTATTTCTTATCAAAGGTTCTATCTCAATGCGAAATCAGGTATGAACTCATTTGATAGCATGATTTATGGTACTTGGGGGTATTTTTTCCAACAACCTTATGTATTTGAACAAACAATATCGTACGATGCGTCAGATATGGGATTCGGAAGACGTTTTGAAATTATCAATATGTTATTTGATGTGCCTAAACTCAACTATACTTTAGATTCTTTAACCACTTCTTTTGGAACAATGTATGCAGAGTTCTATAATTGCTATGGTTGGAGCACTTTGATAGGTTTCTCTTTCTTCTACTATGCATCTTTTTACTTTTTACTTAAGCTGCATATTATTAGAAGAAACTATTTTTCAACTCTATTAGTTTTTATAATCTATTTATATTATACAATATCTGGATTGTTTTATTATAAAATGTATATATTAGCAGTTACAGAATTGTATTTGGTTGTGTTGGCATCCTCTGTGTTTTTTAAAAATGTGCTAACGGTAACTAAAACTAACCCCAATGAATGATTGCTTACACAATGTTAAAAAACGAAAAATATTATGCCCACACTTTTACAAATAAACACGACTCTTAACACAGGCTCTACAGGACGCATAGCCGAGCAGATTTCGTTGATGGCAGAAGAAAAAGGCTGGAATTGTTATGTGGCTCATGGTGCACGCTATGTGAATTCAAGCCAGATAAAGTCGATTCAAATAGGCACAAAGTTAGGTAATATCATACATGCTATAATGGGCGAATTCCTTGGTATGCATGGATTTGGTTCTACTTTTGCCACATTTCTATTTATAAGGAAAATCAAGAAAATTAAACCAGATGTGATTCATTTGCATAATTTGCATGGCTATTATTTGAATATAGCTGTATTATTTAAATACTTGGCAAAAGCGAATATTCCTGTAGTGTGGACGCTACATGATTGCTGGTCGTTTACAGGACATTGCACTCATTTTGAAAGCCAGGGATGCTATAAGTGGAAAACGGAATGTGGTAATTGTCCACTTCTGATGCTACAATATAAATCACGCTTAATTGATAGATCAAAACGTAATTTCCGAATAAAGAAACATCTTTATTCCAACATCAACGATTTGACCATTGTGCCTGTATCAAACTGGTTGGGGAATTTGGTAAAAGAGTCTATTCTAAAAAAACATCGGATTAGGGTTATTCGCAATGGAATAGACCTGAATTTGTTCAAACCCACAGAGTCGAGAATCAGAGAGCGGTTGGGTATAGCTAATGGTAAAAAAATGGTGCTTGGTGTTGTTGATTCTGGGTTTAAAGGGAAGAAAGAGTTTATTGCATTATCAGAGGATCCGAATTTCCAAGTAGTGATTGTGGGAGTTAAAAAAGCTTGGCAGGCAGATGTTCCTGATAATGTGATATGCATTCCTCGCACTAATAGTCAGAAGGAGCTTGCGGAATATTATACCGCAGCAGATGTCTATGTGAATCCTACTCAAAACGACACATTTCCTACTACTAATATTGAAGCCATTGCTTGTGGAACACCTGTAGTGACTTACAATGCAGGTGGTAGCCCCGAAATATTAGATGAAAATACAGGTATGGTTGTACAAAGAGATGATATAACCGCCTTACATGAGGCTATAAATCACATTATCGCCAAAGGAAAGCAATGCTATTCGGATGCTTGCAGGAGCAGAGCGATTAAAAATTTCAACAAAAACGAACGTTTTGAAGATTATATTAGCTTATATGAAGAGTTGGCAAAGAAATAAACCAATTAAAGTGGTTGATAAGCACTTTAATTGAAAGAGAATATTGTTTTCTTTCAAAAAGAAAATTTTAATGTTAATGATGTGAGTGAGTTTGCTGAAGTTGTGAAAAAGTATTCTAAAAAAAACTTGCAAAGTTTTTAACCTTTGCAAGCTAATAATAAATAAGGAATTAAAACAGTAATTTAAGAACAAATGACAAAAATGCGATTATTTGTATAAGGTCTTTTGATTCGATACTGAAATCCAAGACTGTTTTAGGTCGTTTCTCAAGGAAAGACCCGCACTCCTCTTTCGAGGTCATGCGTTTAATATTTAGATGTATCATATAAGACATCGTTTATTAATAAATAGTCAATCGGTCATAAAAAAGGTGAAAAGCTAACAACAAAAAAAAGACTTTTATGATTGGAGGTGGCTTTATCCAACGCGAATGTGATTTGCAAAGCAAAAACAATGGTTTCTTTTGTGTCAAGTTGGATGATTCACATATTTAAAAAAATGATATTTACTATAAAGTATATTGTAACAGTCAGATAATGGAAATTCGTAAAGCTACAATTAACGATGTTGATGCCATCGTTAAAATTCATTTAGATGCGTTTAAGGGATTTTTTTTAACAAGCCTTGGTTCTGCTTTTTTGAAGTTTTATTATTCGTGCTTTGTGTGCAGTAACGAAACAGTAACAATGGTAGCAGAAGAGAATGATGTCATATACGGATTCTCGGCATCTTCTAAGTGCTGTAAAGGTTTTAATAGCAGGCTCATTAAGAGTAATCTGTTTGCTTTTGGTCTGCTATCCTTAAAACTATTATTTAGCAGACCAAGTTCTTTGCTTCGTTTAGTGAGAAATTTAACAAAAAAAGGAGACGGTGTGCAGGATAATGAAGATTATGCCGAGCTCTATTCGATTGGCGTGAGTAGAACTGCACAAGGCAAAGGTGTTGGAAAGAGATTATTAGCGGCTTCTGAATTTGTGATGAAAGAAGAAGGGGTGGTTTATGTTTCGCTAACCACAGACTATGACAATAATAATCAAGCAGTAGGCTTTTATAACTCAATGGGGTATAAAACGTTATATGAGTTTGTTACTTATCCAAATCGTAAAATGTATAGATTAATTAAGAAACTTTGATGAAATTGTTATTATTACCTCCATATTTCACTCCAGAATCTCAGTCAAGCAGTTTGTTGGATCATCATAGATATGAGGCATTTGCGAATGCAAATATAGAGATGATACTATATACGCCAACTCCAACTAGAGGCGTCACAGAGGATGTGCGCAATGAGTATAAGAGTCGTAAACGCGAGAGCATGTATGACCAAAAAATGTCTGTGGTGCGCTATTCATTAATGCATGAAGGGAAAAATCCTATTTGTAGGGCTTTGAGATATTTTTTAGGTTTTGTCAAGCAGTATTATTATGGGCGTAGTCAGAAACATATAGATTGTATCTTCTTGGTTAGTACTCCACCAATTCAAGGATTATTAGGCGGTTTCTTGAAGAATAAACATAACGTGCCATTTGTGTATAATGTGCAGGACATTTTTCCAGATTCGCTTGTGGGAACAGGTTTTGCAAAAAAAGGAGGTATTCTGTGGAAAATTGGTTCTGTAATATCAAATTATGCATATAGAAAAGCAGACCGAATAATAGTTATATCGCAAGATTTCAAAAAAAACCTTATTGCGAAAGGTGTTCCTGAAGACAAAATAGAGGTGGTCTACAATTGGGTGGATGAGAATGCCGTTGTTCCTGTGGCGAAGGAGGATAATCCGCTTTTTGAGGAGTTTGGCATAAGTCGTGATAAGTTTCATGTGGTGTATGCCGGCAATTTGGGGAATGCACAGAATATTGATGTGATAATTGATGCCGCTGATGTGCTGAAAGATGAAAAGAACGTTGAGTTCTTGATTTTTGGCACAGGTGGGCTTAAAGATCAATATGTGGAAAAGGTGAAGGGCTTGCAGCTTGATAATGTGAAGTTCTTTCCCTTGCAGCCTATGGAAAGGGTGTCGCAGGTGTATGGCTTGGGTGATGTTTGCGTGGTGAGTTGCAAGCCTGGACTTGGTGGCGCAGCTATGCCAAGCAAGATGCTTTCAATTATGTCGGCAGGACGTGCCGTAGTGGCAAGCTTTGATAAGGGAGAGCTGACCTATATATTGGAGAATCATAAGTGTGGTATGTTTGCTCCCGCGGGCGATGCTACTGCTTTTGCTGAGCTGATAAAGCATTTGTCGCAAAACGTGGATGAATGCAAGATGATGGGTGAGAATGCCCGAAAACTCATTCTTCAGAAATTCACAAAAGCATATGGCACTGCGAGGTATGTTGAAATCATAAAGAGTGTTGTAAATAATAAGTAAAACGATATAAACATAAATTTATATTATGACAATGAAATTGCGTAATGTGCCTTTTTCTCCGCCGGATATGACGGAGGCTGAGGCTAATGAGGTGCGTGATGCGATTCTGTCTGGTTGGATTACGACTGGACCACGCACAAAGAAGCTGGAAAAAGAAGTTGCAGAATTTGTGGGTGTGGATAAGGCTGTGTGCCTTAATTCACAGACTGCTTGCGCCGAGATGGCTCTGCGACTACTTGGCATTGGTGAGGGCGACGAGGTGATTGTGCCTGCCTACACCTATACCGCAAGTGCTTCGGTGGTGAAGCATGTGGGTGCTAAGTTGGTGTTTGTTGATGTGCAGAGCGATTGCCTTGAAATGGATTATGATGCCGTGGAGAAGGCTATCACACCGATGACTAAGGCGATTATCCCTGTGGATTTGGCTGGCATCCCTTGCGATTATGATAGGTTGTTTGCCATTGTAAAGGGTAAGAAGAGCATGTTTTCGCCTAAAACCGACTTGCAGAAGCACATTGGCCGCATAGCCATTTGCTGTGATGCCGCTCATGCCTTTGGTGCTTCACGCAAGGGGCGTATGGTGGGCTCGATTGCCGATTTCTCGTCGTTCTCGTTCCACGCGGTAAAGAATTTCACAACGGCTGAGGGTGGTGCCCTGACTTGGAACTTGCCTTTCGGCAACGATGTGGTGGTGAAAGAGTTGGATGAGAATGCCGGCAACACATTCAGCGGAGTGCCCGAAATTGAGGGTGAGACATGGAATGAAAACCTCTATCGCAAGGTTGAGTTGCTGAGCCTGCATGGGCAGAATAAGGATGCGTTGGCTAAGACGAAGCTCGGCGCTTGGGAATACGACATCATTGGCCCTTGGTATAAGTGCAACATGACCGACGTGGTGGCTGCCATCGGATTGGTGCAGATGACACGCTACGATGGTATGCTTAAGCATAGGCGCAAGATGATTGAGCGCTACGATGAGGCTTTTAAGAGTCTGAATGCGGTTGTGCTGAACCACTATGATGCAGTGCATTGCTCATCGGGGCACCTGTATTTGGTGCGTCTTTTGGGCAGGACTCGTGAAGAGGTGAATGGCGTGATAGAGAAGATGGCTGAGCGTGGCATAGCCACTAATGTGCACTATAAACCACTGCCTATGATGACTGCATACAAGAAGCTTGGCTTCGACATTGCCGACTATCCAAATGCTTACCACATGTTTGAAAACGAGATTACGCTGCCATTGAACACAAAGATGACAGACGAGGATTTGGAATATGTGATTGAGAATTTCGTGGATATTGTATCTAATTTGTAATACCCAACCACGGCTTGAAGACGATGGCGCAAAATCATTATCTTCAAGCCTTTTTTCTGTTTTAATGGAATGAAAAGATTATTTGATATTGTGGCATCGGGATGTGGGCTGATTGTTTTGAGTCCATTGTTCTTGGTGCTTGCCATTTGGATTAAGCTCGACTCGAAAGGTCCTGTGTTTTACCGCCAAGTGCGTGTGGGGCGTGGAAATAATGATTTTCGTATATTCAAATTCCGCTCTATGCGAATAGGCGCCGATAAGGGTTCGTTGGTGACTATTGGTGGGCGTGATCCTCGCGTCACACGTTCGGGCTACTATATTCGCAAATATAAGTTTGATGAGTTGCCCCAACTAATCAATGTGTTCGTTGGGGATATGAGTTTGGTTGGTCCTCGTCCTGAAGTGCGACATTATGTGGATTACTGGACACCAGAACAGATGCACGTGTTAGATGTTCGTCCTGGTATCACAGATCCTGCGAGCATCAAGTTTCGCAACGAGAATGAGTTGATGGAGAATGCTGAAGACCCGGAAGATTTCTACATCAATGTGATTATGCAGGAGAAGATAAAATTGTATTTGGAATATGTCGACCATAGTTCATTCTGGTATGACATTAAGCTGATTTTCCAGACCTTTAAGGTGATTGTCACCGAACGATGAGAAGGTGATGATGTGCTGTCGGGGGCGGACGGCATAGGGCAGGAACCCCTCTTGGCTTCCTTAAAGGGGGAAGATGTGGCTGCGGGACGGCGGCTGCGTGAGGTGAAACGAGTTCTGCTTGACTCGTCTGCGGGCTGCTATGGCTGTGTGGTGCCGAAGGGCGCGTGGCACACCGTGGAAGTGCTGGCACCTTCGGTCATCTACGAGGCAAAAGATGGAAAATACGGCGAAGACGGCAGCGAACCGTGGTAGTCACGCCGTTGCCTGCAATGGTTTTTCACAAGTATTTTCAAGCAGGCAAAAAGGAAGAATTTCGCCAAAAATCTACCTTTTTTTCACCTCTCCGATGGCGATTGTCGATTTTTGGACAAATAAATATAGGATGGATTCCTTGTTTGGAATTCAGCTTTTTTTGTGCCATTTTGGGGTGAATTATCTGCGGCCGAATTTTGCTACGGTATTCGGTTTATTGTTTTGGTTTTGGGGTGAGGGTGTGGGTGAATTGTTGGGCTATTTTGGGGTCGGGGATTCGGATGATGTTTGCTGTGGGGGCGGTGAAGCCGAAAAAGTTGATGTTGCCGTACCACACAATGGAATTGTCGATGATGGCGCATTGTAGCGTTTGCTCTGTGTTGGTGTTCACATATATGCCTGCATTTGTCAGGGCAGCTTCGTTGTGTCCATCTTCTTTTATGAGTACGGCTATCTCTAATCCGTTGTGGAGTAGATCGGTAAGTGTCGTGATGAGGGCTGGCTTGTACTTGAATTTTACTTTTGGTACAGCTATTATCACTGAGCGTTTGGCCGTGAGCAGGTCGTCGTGGAATGGCGTTTCGTAGTTGTCGCGCTCGTATATCAGTTCTTTGGAGGCTTGCTCAGAAGTGGTGTTTTCTGAGCTTTTTCCATATCCTGCTGCCGAATATCCTTTAAGGCGTTTGCGATACATGGAGTAGCAAAGTGGCACGTGAAAATCGATGTAATCATATATATGCACTTCGCTTTTTCCGTCGTATTCACGATGTAAGCGGCCTGCGTATTGTTCAATGTTGCCTTTCCACGCTATTGGCATGGTGAGGAATAGTGTGTCAAGGCGAGGGTAGTCAAATCCTTCTCCAATATATTTTCCTGTTGCCACGATTGCTAGTGATTCCGTTTGTGGAATTGCTTGCAGTTTTTGTAAAGCAAGCCGTTTTTCTTTGTTTGAGTCTGCACCAACGAGCTGCACAACATGGTCGGCAAATGGCTGCAACATTTGTGCAAGTGTCCTCACATGGGCTGTGCGAGTGGTTAAAACCAATGGTGTGCGTCTATTTTCAAGTTCGGATTTGATGTCGTCGATAATGAACTCGTTACGAGCACTGTCTTCCGACAGGGCTTGTGTGAGTTGCGTGTAGGTCTTTGTGTCGTCTGTGATGTTGCGGTAAGTGGTGAATCTTGGCACCAATACCCGATTGAACGTCTGCTTTACGATTTGGTCTTTGGCTTTCGATGCAAATCTGATTTTGCCACACTGCATAAAAATGATAGGTTGATGCCCATCTTTTCTGATGGGAGTTGCCGTTAAGCCATAGACATAAGTGGCGGTGACCTGGCGAAGCACTTGCTCAAAACTAACAGATGACACATGGTGGCATTCGTCGACAATCACCATTCCATATTGCTTGACGAAAGGCTTTGCTTCGCCCTCGTTGAGGCAAGACTGTATTAATGCAATGTCGATAATCCCATGAAGAGTGTTTTTCCCAGAATACAGGCAGCCAATGGTTGACGAATCTTTTTTTCTTCCTCGCTTGCCATGGGGCTTTTCAATCGCTTCATCTATTTCAAGGAATTGCTCCAATCGCTCATTCCATTGCGCAAGTAGGGCTTTGTTGTGAACGAGGATGAGCGTGTTGACTTTTCGTTTTGCTATCATGGCTATGGCAAACACCGTCTTACCGAAAGCCGTGGTGGCTGATAGTGTGCCGGTTCGGTGCGCAATCATGGCATCCATTGCCATTTGTTGCTCTTCGCGAAGTTCGCCTTTGAACGTAACGCTGATGCTGCGGCCGTGATTCGTTTTATCGGAAATGGACGTGTTTACGCCGTGGCGTGATAGGATGTCTGACACAGCATCTTCGCACCCACGAGGCAGTGCAAGGTAATGGTCTGACAATTCTGAGCAGGAAATGATTCGGGGAACATTATAAGTGGAAAGGCGCATACCTTGCCTTTCGTAAAACTCTGGATTGCGAAAAGCGGCTATTCGTTTGAACGCATTCACACATCGGGCAGACAATCCTACTAATGGGATGTATAGCATATTTGCCCTCGTTAGAGCTATTTGTTTCGGGAAGTCGTTGGCTTCAATAAGTTCAGCATCTGGAGTTTCCCAAGGTTTTGCATCGCTTGTCGTAGAAAGGTTCCCTAAAGAGGGTGCGATATGCTTTTGTAGCAGTAGATCGATGTCGGCTTGTTGCATTTTTTGTATATTGGCCAACACATTCCATTGATTGGAAAATGCATTGAAGTGCTCATCAACAAACACACTATTGCCTTGGCGTCGCGCCACTCCTTGCAACGGCAAGGCCACAAGATTTCCTAACCCACCCTCTGGCAAAGTGTCTTGATTTGGGAAGAAGCGGTCGTAAGACTTGAAAGACAGGCGCATTTCTTTGTTCATCGCCTCGGTAAGAATGGTATTGCCCAATTTTCGCGCTTTAGATGCCGGGATAGGCGTTTGGAAAAATATCCACACATGGGCACCATTTCCAGAGCGTGAACGCTCGATGTAACAAGGTACTTTCCATGCCTTGCAAACATTCACGAAGGCAATCACATCGTTTTTATAGCCATGCTCACAGCTCTTGTCATCAAAATCGGCGCACAGGAAACTGCAAGTGTTATCTTTCCGAATTGGGTAAAGTCCAATTACATCACGCCCCCACTTGTCTTTTCCTGCAAGATGATTGAACAGATGGCTGTAAGACAATGGCGCGAACTGGCGGTTTGGGCAATCGACGCATTTATATTTCCGTTTGTCGCAAAAATCGGGATTCCACTCCCTTTCGCACACAGGCTGATAGCCCGACTTTTTACTCGTTTCACTATACCATCGTTTAGCAAACACATCGCTCCGACCTTGGAACAGACCTTGAAAAATGGCAACTTTTTCTTCCAAACTATAAGTGACAACAGGGGTAGTGACCACGTTTTCTTGGAGGCTATTATCTGTGGATGTGTACGATATGCCATTTTTGTCGAGAATCGCTCTCAGCCGGGAATTCTCCTTTTCTAGTTCTTGAATCTTGCTGGTCAATGCTGTGATATCTGTTAAGCCCATAGCGTTTGTTTTTGCCATTGTATATCGATTTTGCCAATAATTTTGAATACTATTGTGTCAATCATCCTTCTGCTCTTAACCGACTCTTTATAGCACTCTTTGCATACTCGGCTATCGTGTGATTTTTTTGCCTCTGTACTTCTTTTTCTTCGTATGATAGATCAGAAACCTCAATTTGTGCCTTATTCGCTTTTTCAATACATTCTACAGCTCTATCTACCATGCTCGCAGGAACTTCTAATCCAGAATTAACTGCATTAAAAAGTGCCCAAAAATCATCAATTCTGATTTCAGACTCGGCAAACGCAACATTTTGAGGTGGCACATTAAAATGTTGAGCAAAAAAATCAATCCACAGGTCAGCTGTTATCAGTTGAGCAGGATTTAATTGAGGCTTGTTTCTCATGTCCTTTTCATATTTCCTAATTATTTATAACAAAGATACAAGGGGAGTGGTGCCAAGATTGGCTATTTAGCATAAAGTTCCTTAGTACCAGCTGCTTCCTATGGCAAAATTAGGAAATTCCGCACAAACAACCAACACGTTTTAGAAAGAAATTTTAAGAAACCACTCTCAGCCGACAAGAAGTCATTCTCATACATAGAACATAAGAAATTAAATAAAAAAAGTCCTGTAAATCTTTCGACTTACAGGACTTTGCGGAGAGAGAGGGATTTTATACCACTCTACCATCTTCTGCAACTCGTTGATATTCAAGTGCCGTCTTTAAGCATTTTCGCTTATTTTACACGAAAAATGGCGCAGAACTGGCGCAAGACGAAACGTCTTAAAACGCTGTGTATGAATGACTTTTGTTACGCAATTTGAATATTTTAAGAAATCTATCGACTCTATTTTCTACTCCACTCCTCAAATTTTGAGGAGATTATGTCATTATGTGATGAAAGGTAAATGCTAACTCACGGTACATCCAAAATCCAAAGCCAGGATGAAGTCAAAGCTAAAAGAACTTACAAGTCCAACGGATGGGGGTATGCCAAGAGGAAGTAAAAACTGAAAGAATACATAAGTGGGTGGGTCGGCCGGCTATTATCACCTTGCCAATATGAAGCGTCTCTTGCTTGTAACAGACGAATGGCTAAGGCGTAGAATCCGCATGTGTATATGGAAAGCTTGGAAACTCCCGAAGACAAGAATGAAGAACCTTGTCCGATGCGGCATCAACAATTATGATGCAAGAAGATGGGGGTATGTTAAGGGATATTGGAGAGTCAGCAGCTCTCCGATAATGCACATTCGGCTATTTTTGCAGTTGAATATTTCATATAATAAACAATCAAGACAAAAAGCCTCACTAATAATCAAAATTAGAAGCGAGGCATTTATGATGTTATATAAGAACTCCGAGTTCTCTGAGAGCAGTATTTAAATCACAAGATCTTACGCCAATAGCATTGCAAGCATCAGGTATCATGACACGATTCCGTCGTTGCGG
>OJNW01000217.1_pt1 | contig 46903 bp, 44 predicted proteins | sample 1597951 | NCBI WGS metagenome assembly OJNW01 (sample SAMN01915212, study PRJEB22387) | human gut metagenome | isolation source: stool | host: Homo sapiens | place: USA | reverse complement strand
CCATTTTTGACAACGACGTGATCGCCGCCCCGTCCGAGTGCCAGATCAATCGCTGCACGTGCCTGCTCATAGTTTTCGTTATAAGAAGTCCCCTTGATCCCGACACCGATACTCAGCGTGACCGCCATCTCATTGCCCACTTTGACCGTCTTGACATCTTCAAGTACACTGAACCGGTCATCCATAAGCTTCTGTAAATATTTATACTTAAATACCACAAAATACTTGTCTTTTTCAATTTTGCGGACAAGCGCATCCATCTTTGAAAAATACTGATTCACTTTTCGATCGACAAGCGCAATCAGAAGCGAACGCTTCACATCCTCGATACTGTCAAGCGCTTCGTCATAGTTATCAATATAAACAAGTGCCGATACCTGCTTCTGATCCAGATTTTCCTGCTTGCAATGCTGCAGTTCGGTCTCATCAAACAGATACAGTGCCGTCAGGAATTCATCGGAATCCTTCACGTCAATTTCCTTGCTCTCCTCCATGATATCATCAAAATAAATACGATTCAGGGAAATCCGGAAAATGCGCTCCTTTTTTTCAATCGTAATATTCTGTGCATCCTCATGTTTCTGAAGAAACTCACGGGTAATATTGGAAAAAAGGGTTGTAATTGATTTATGATAGTTTCTACCCACTCCCGTCAGCTCGGAAAAGCGTTCATTCACCCAAAGAATTTTTCCTGTATAGTCCAGCAGCGCATATGGAATTTCAAACTCATTCAAAAGTTTTTTCTGTACCGTTGCATACTGTGTGGCAAAATTGATAATCTCATTTGCAAGCCGCGGTCTGGTATTATAATACAGTCCCAGTTCCAGTACAAAATAGACAGCAATAAATACCGTCAGCAAAAAGCCTGCCGTCACATCGTAAAAATAAAGCCCCACATCTGCGATTGTCATCGGGATCGTCAGCCACAATGGCCAGCAGAGATACGATCTCAGCTTTCCCCTAAATCGAACCTTTGATTTCATTTACGCTCCTGTTCTTTCCACATCCATCGCTCATCTGTGGAATATGCTCCCGCATCAATAATCTATAGTATAACATTTTCCCTGTGCAAAATAAAGACCTTACTGAGATAACAAAAACTGCCCCATTTTCATGGAGCAGTTTCGTCCAATGCATCACAGATGTATCTGTGTTATCCGTTTTCTTTTGCAATTTCCACAATGGATTTGCTCAGTCCTGCAATCCCCTGAATATCCGATGGGATAATAATCTTGGTTGCCTGACCGTCTGCTGCCTTGGCAAATGCCTCCAGACTCTTAATCTGAAGTACCGCATTATCCGGAGCAGCTTCTTTGAGCATACGCAGACCATCTGCATTGGCCTGCTGGATCTTTAATGTAGCCTCTGCCTGACCTTCGGCTTCCTTGATGGTTGCTTCCTTCTGTGCCTCGGCACGCAGGATTGCAGCCTGTTTTTCAGCCTCTGCATCGAGAATTGCAGACTCCTTATTTCCTTCTGCAACCAGAATTGTAGATTTTTTCTCACCTTCTGCACGCAGAATGGCTTCACGCCGCTCGCGCTCTGCCTTCATCTGTTTCTCCATGGCATCCTGAATTGCCTTTGGTGGAATAATGTTCTTTAACTCCACACGATTTACTTTGATACCCCACGGATCTGTTGCCACATCCAGCGTTGCACGCATCTTTGTGTTGATGGTCTCACGCGATGTCAGTGTCTCATCCAGTTCCAGATCACCAATGATATTACGAAGCGTCGTAGCAGTCAGATTTTCAATTGCCATGATTGGATTTTCCACACCGTATGCATACAGCTTTGGATCCGTGATCTGAAAATATACAACCGTATCAATCTGCATTGTTACGTTATCTTTTGTGATTACCGGCTGTGGTGGGAAATCAACCACCTGTTCCTTCAACAAAACCCTTTTTGCAATACGGTCAATAAACGGCACCTTAAAATGCAACCCTACCGACCATGTGGTAAGATACCCTCCAAGTCTCTCCACAACTACCGCATGCGCCTGTGGAACAATTTTCACACAGTTCACAATAACGACCAATGCAATGATCACTACAATGAGAATTACAACAGGCATAACTTTTTCCTCCTTTACCTATACCTTTTCTACTATAAGTTTGACACCACTGATTGCCAGAATTTTTGCTTCTTCTCCCGGTTCAATGATCTCATTATCATTACGGGTACGCACCGTCCACTCCTGTCCATGAACAACTGCCATCCCGGTCTGATCCATATTACTGACGCGCTCGGAAATCCGTATATTTTCCCCAATCAGGCTATCCGCGTTTGTTCTTTGCATTTTAGCATTTACATATTTACGCGCCCACGGTCTTGTCGCAACAAGCAAAAGAATGGATACCACTAAAAATACCAGAAACTGCACCACCGGATTTACCCCTGCCATTGCCATAACCAGTGCCGCAAGTGCACCTGCGGCAAACCATATGCACGTTAGTCCGATTGTTGCAAGTTCTCCCAGAACAAACACAATCAAAAGTACTATCCAAAGCAATTCATACGGATCCATCGCTCTTATAATTATCATAGACTCTCCCTCTTTTCTGCCACTTTTTTATTTTAGCGGATGCACAGAATACATACCGGCATTTTCCATCCGGATCACAAATGCTTTTGCAAATCCGGCTGCTTTTGCATAATGCTGAATCTGTGGCTGTTGCACCAGTTTTAAGTCCCATCCGTGCATCTGCACGATTTTTGACACGATGGAAAGTCCAAGTCCGTTTCTCCCATCGCTTACCCGCGCTTTGTCCCCACGCGTAAAAGGATCAAACAAATGCTGCGCCTGTTCCTCTGGAATCAGAATTCCGCTGTCTGCCACCAATACATAAATCCGCTCCAGCTCCCTATAAGCAAACAGTCCGATTCTTGTTCCCTTTGGATTGTGCTGCATGGCATTTGTCAGAAGGTTTGTCACTACACGGGATAACTGAAGTTCATCCGCCCAGACCGGTATCGTTTCCTCCGGAATATCTGCTGTCAGTGTCATTCCGTTTTCTTCCATCTCTGCATACAGCATTGCCGCATTTTCTCTGAGAAGTTCACACAAATCAAGTGTTTTACAATTTAATGTAAACCCTTCGCTGTCCAGTTTAACATATTCAAACAACAAATTGATCAGATTTCCGATCCGAACGGATTTATTCTGGATGGCATCCAGATATTCCTGCTGCTTTTCCGGTTCCTGTACCATATGATCCGCCAGCGCTTTTGCGTAGCCGGATACGGTCGTGACCGGTGTCCGAAGATCATGTGCGATATCGGAAAGCATCAGATTCCGCTTGCGGTCAAACTCTCTCTGCTGCTGTTCGCGCTCCTCCTGGATCTGATGAAATTCCGCCATCACAATCCGCGCGAACGTTATCGCACCCAAAATATAAGGAAGCAGCATACACACCATTAACAGCAGAAGAACCACAAACAGCAGGATGGCTTTCCATCCTTCCATCTCCTGTACGACGACGGAACTCCTTGTCGCCGGAAGTGCATTGCCCAGCCAGTCCTGTAATCGTTCCCCTGTCCACTGCATCATTCCCTGCAGCGGTGATGGCAAAAGCATCCGGACGGCATTTACTATCAGCAATAACAGAACACATATGATAAAAATAAACAGATCCGTCTTTCCAACGGATGACTGCCTCTGGTAATTCGGGAAAAAGACTTTCATTACCACAGGCATAACCGCCTGACTGATCAGGAAACTGATCAGCGACTGTGCAATCGTTACCAATACAAGGATATAAATAAACCGTTTGATCAAAAATGCCTGTAAATCACGCATTGCTATTTCTCCAGCCGATAGCCCAATCCGCGGATGGTTCGAATATAAGCTGCCGGGTCTTCATCAAGTTTTGCCCTCAGCTTGCTGATGCAGACCATAATATTATTGTCTGCAACCACATAAGTGTCACCCCATCCCTGTTCATAGATCTGTTGTTTGGTAAACACTTTTCCCGGATGCTTCATAAATAACTCCATGATCCGGTACTCTACCGAAGTCAGTTCAATCGGTTCTCCATTTTTTTTGAGTACGCAGCCTTCCGGATCCAGTTCCAGATCCCGGACGGTCAGCATACCGGATGACAGTTCCGCTGTCCCCAGCGCATAAAACCGACGGATATTTGAATTGACACGTGCTACTGCCTCCAAAGGATTGAACGGTTTTGCCAGATAATCATCTGCCCCGAGATTTAACCCCAGAATCTTCTCGGAATCCGCATCCTTTGCCGAAAGTATCATAACGGGAATATTGCTTGTTTTACGTAATTCCTGCAACACATGGTATCCGTCCATCTCCGGCATCATAATATCCAGCAGACACAGATCCACATGTTCTTTCTTCAGCAGTTCCAGTGCCTGCTTCCCGTTTTCTGCCTCAATAATCTGATAATTTTCATTTTCCAGATACAGCCGGAGAAGCGTTCGTATCTCCGGCTCATCATCTGCAATTAAAATCGTATAATTCATACATTCTCCTGCCGGAAAGGTGAATTCACCGGATCCTCCTGCTGTGTAAATCCGTTTGAACCAGCCGGGTTTGCATAGCACAGTGCCTCATACAGTGCAGCATGTGTTGCATTCACATATGGTGACACATAAAAGATTGCAAGAATTCCAAGTGTCAGTCCGGATAAAATGTACCATCCGATAAAGGACAGATCCAAAACAAATGCTTTCCATTTCTGTCCCTGCATCATACGCTTGCTTTCCGCAAATGCCTGCTCTTTGGTCATCTGCGGGTTATCTGCCAGAAGGTACGGAATCATCATATATTCATATGCTTTTACAATACCCGGAATGATAAAAAGCAATGACCATAAAACCGTAAACAGATCACGGAAAAACATTGTCTTTGCAACATTCCTGTAATTATTGTCAAATCCATATCCAATGTTCCCAATCTGTGCCGGCTCGTTTAAGTTGCGGATAAAGAATCTCCTGCATCCAACCTCCAACGGATTTATGATAAATACATCAACCAGAAGTATAAGGACAAAAATCACCAGAAAAACAACTATGAGTATGCCGATGGCGATCGCTGCTGCGACCATACCGCCCATCATTCCCCTGTTTCCTGCTTTCAGTCCGTCCTTAAAGCCTTCTTCAAGCCCAGCCTCAAAATCGCGTAGTGAACCATCATCACTGTCATAACTGCTGTCATAATCATAGGAACTGCCTGCCTGATTATCCGATCCATGTAAGGAACCGGTTGCACTGCTGATGTTGCCCGAAGCAGCTCCGCTTCCCCCTGCAATCAGTGTCAGCAACAGGCTGATCAGAATACATTTCCAATAATTTCGTTTAAATGTTGCTTTCGCCCTTCCCTTTAATTGTGCGCGACTCCACATATCAAATTCCTCCATTTCCTTTTGATGATATCATCATAACACCAAATCCTTATCTTAAAAATCGCTGCACCTTAACGTTACCTTAACAACGTGTATTTAATTTGCCTGTTTCTTCTTCGGCAAAAGAAGGCTCAACAGAAGGGAAACAACAAACACTCCTGCCACGGCATTTCCATTGAAGATATCTCCCACTTCTTTCGGAAATGCGGAAAAGAAGTTGCCGGATGTCTGTGTCAGGCCAACCCCGATACAAAAAGAAAGGGAAACAATAATCATTGTACGGTCATTAAATTCGCAATTTTTTAACATTTTGATCCCCTCATACATGATTGAACCAAACATCATAACGGTACATCCGCCGAGAATAACCGCCCCGATCATTCCTTCATACCCAAGCTCCGGGTTGGTACATATGATCAGCAGACTTCCGAGAAATGTAAAACTGACGCCCATTACGATCGGCAGTTTCGAGCCAATTTTCCAGATCGGATATAACTGCATGCAGGTTCCGATTCCCGCAGCAAACATCGCACACTGCAGAATCTGTGTAATTTCCGCTGCTGTAAGGTGTTCCCCACTGCCCCGAACCAGAGCTGCACTGCAGACGATCAGTACGGGTGCCAGATTTGCTACAAACATGGCAAGCACATGTTGAAGGCCAAACGGAATTGCTTTTCTCATGTATAGACAAAGACAGTTTATCATCTTATTGCCCATAGTGTCAAACAGGATTTCCCGGTTGCGGTATAATTATCATCTGTGCTATACTATGAACAATTAGCGTGTGAAAGCGTACAAAAGAGGAGGATTTATTTATGACATCTGCACAAATATGCATCATGATTGCCATTATCGTATACCTTATTGGTATGATCTATATTGGTTTCCGATGTTCCAAGAAAAACAACAGTACTGACGATTTCTATCTGGGTGGCAGAAAACTCGGTCCTTTCGTAACCGCGATGAGTGCCGAAGCTTCCGACATGAGCAGCTGGCTTCTGATGGGACTTCCGGGCGTTGCTTACCTCACCGGAATTTCAGATGCCGGATGGACAGCAATCGGACTGGCTGCCGGTACATACATTAACTGGCTGATCGTTGCCAAACGTATCCGCCGCTATACGCACACCTGCAACAATTCCATTACCATCCCATCGTTCTTCAGCAACCGCTATCACGATGAAAAAAAGATGCTGCAGGTCATTGCTGCTATTTTTATTGTTATCTTTTTTATTCCTTATACGGCCTCTGGATTTGCCGCATGCGGAAAACTTTTTTCCAGCTTATTCGGGGTAAAGTATCTGACCGCCATGATCATCAGTGCTATCGTAATTGTGGCATACACGACACTTGGCGGATTTCTTGCTGCTTCCACAACGGACTTTATCCAGAGTATCATCATGTCGGTTGCTCTGATTGTAGTTCTGATCTTTGGTGTAGAAACTGCTGGCGGTATCGGTGCCGTTATCCACAACGCCTCCGAGCTTCCGGGATATCTCTCCATGACACTTTCCTATGATGTAAACACCGGAAAGGCCGCTCCTTACAGTGCCCTGACCATTGTTTCCACTGCCGCATGGGGACTTGGATATTTCGGTATGCCGCATATCCTGCTCCGCTTTATGGCAATCGAGGATGAGAAAAAACTGAAACTGTCCCGCCGCGTTGCAACCATCTGGGTCGTAATCTCCCTGTTCGTTGCCGTCTTTATCGGTGTGATCGGTTATACCATGAGCAAAGTCGGCGCACTGGAGATGCTGACCGGATCGAATTCCGAAACCATTATCGTAAAAATTTCCGCCCTGCTCTCCCAGCACGGTGTGATATTTGCCCTGCTTGCGGGTGTGATTCTCGCCGGCATTTTAGCTTCCACCATGTCCACTTCGGACTCGCAGCTGCTGGCTGCATCTTCTGCGGTTTCTTCCGACATTCTCGGTGCTTTCCGCAAAGATTCTTCCAACAAAAACGGAAGCATGGCAGCCGCAAGAATTACACTCCTTGTAATTTCTGTCGTTGCCGCATTCATTGCCAGAAATCCGGACAGTTCCGTATTTGCCATCGTTTCTTTCGCCTGGGCTGGATTCGGTGCCGCATTCGGACCGGTTGTTCTGTTTTCCCTGTTCTGGAAACGTACCAACAAATGGGGCGCACTTGCCGGTATGGTCTGCGGGGGTTCCATGGTATTTATCTGGAAATACCTGATCCGCCCGCTCGGTGGTATCTGGAACATCTATGAACTGCTTCCTGCATTCCTGATTGCCTGCGCTGCGATCGTAATCGTCAGTCTGCTGACACCAAAACCTTCCAAAGAAATCGAAGAGGAATTTGACCGGGTCGCACAGATGAAATAAATCTTTTAACTTTGTATACCAAAAATGTCGGTAGATATCTGACAGATATCTACCGACATTTTTAATTCTTATTTTCAATTATGCTTTGATCCTAGCGGCGGATCTTTACAGACTTCACACTGCTGTATGGACTGTAATACTTTGTTCCATCTACAGTAACATAGCTGCGGATCTTGTAATAATAAGTTCCTTTGGTGAGTTTTGCCCTTGTATAAGACTGCATCTCACCATCTTTTGTAGCCGCAATCTTCTTGTATCCATAATCATATGCTCCCTTGGAGCGGTAGATTTCATAGCCGGTAACGGAAGTACCTGGCAGCCATGTGATACGGACTTTTGATCCGTGTGCACGCAATCTTGTGATAACCGGCTTCTCCGGCTTAATAATAAAGCTTGTCTTTGCAGATCCCGTATAATTACCGGTTCCCACTACCATAACAGCAGCTTTTCCCGGTGCACCATTGTCACTATAATTCAGATAGTAATCCGAACCTTCTTTTAAAACAATGTTATTTAATGTAACGGTAACTTCCGGTTTTACGGAAGATCCCGTATAACTTTGTGTTGCAATTTTGCTGATCACTGCATTTGCAAGATTATTGGATGAAACCGTTGTATTTCCGTTTCCATGATTTACAATACGGAAATAAACTGTTCTGCTTCCATAATAATTTCCGATTCCGTTAATTGTTACGGATGCAGTACCGATATTGCGGTTGTTGCTGTAAGTAAGTGTATAATCTCTTCCCTCGTACAGATAGCCGCCATTCAGCCATACCGATACAGACGGACGAATATCATATCCGGTGTATGTCTGATCAACGATTGTACCTACCGAAGCATTTGGAATATAGTACGAATAGGTATTATTGCTGTTATTTGTTCCTGTTACCTGAACCGGAATCTGCAGAGGAATTCTTCCATCCGGACGATTCAGTGTCAGTGTTGTGGAACCTGCAGTATTTGCGATCAGTTTTGTTCCGCTGATATAGGCAACCGCAGTATTGGATACATACATATTCAGTCCCTGTACAATCGGACAGTTTGCATTGCTTGGCCAGTGATTAGATACTTTAATGTTTTCATAGCATCCAGATAAATCAATGGTCTGACCCGCAGACATCTGAATGTAATTTCCAATGGATGACGGAACAACAATCTGATCTGAGGTAATATTGCTTTCCGCAATCTGAATATTGTTTACCGTTGTCGTCTGGTTGTTCGGTGTTGTATAGGATGTTCTGGTTACCGTGTTGGCAAATTCCTCTACCCAGTAATGGTAGCCATTGTAATATACATGTCCGATTCCGACAGCTGTAAACTGGCTGTTTAACATATTTCTACGCTGTTCCTGTCCGGAATAATTTGCATTGTCTTCCCGCATTGCGTTGTGAAGTGCAGATGCGGAAGAATAATTCACACCGATATTCTCTGCATACACTCCCGCATAGACACCGTTTTCACTGTAAGCAGTATAATAATTTGTGCCATTTGGTCTGGTGTGTGAATACGAAAGTGCAATCTCTGCTGCACGTTTCATGGCTACCTGCTCCAGTGCATAGTCGTAAGTAAGCGGCTGCAGATTATTACAATATGTCTTCGTGTAATTGTTTGCATCCCAGTACCATGCATCGGATGAATTTCTGCGCATACTGTTGATCATGCCATAGACATTTCTGGCATCCGTCTGTCCGTATGTAACCTGAATACTTACGTTCCGTGTACCGGTTGTTGCAGCCATCACATTGCCCGCATACCCCAGTGGAAGCAGTGAAACAATCAGGACAAACGCAAGCAGACGCCTGAGTACATTGTGCGTTTTGGTTTTTCTCATAATCTTGATCCCTTCCTTTATTTTAAAATTTTGTTATCCCTATTGTACGCTTTTTAGCGGCTTCCCGCAATGATAATTTCATAAAGTTTGCTTGACAAGCATAACAGAAAAGCTATACTCTAATTAGCAGATGGAGAAGGGAGAAATAACAGAATATGACCTATCAGGAATTAGTTTCAAAATTAAAAGATACTTATCAGGAGAAAGATGCTTCCAAAATCAGCGAACATCTTGCCATCCAATTTAACATACAGGGAGAAGCCGAAGGTGCCCTGTATCTGGAAATTGCAAACGGACAGCTTCATGTTGAACCATATGAATATTACGACCGTGACATTTTAGTCACAACTTCAGCTGCTGATCTGCTTGCACTCGCGCAGGGCAGCCTTGACATTCTCGAAGCTTACCAGAGTGGGAAAATTTCTGCGGAAGGAAATCTTGCAAAAGCATTGCTGTTAAATGAAATTGTCACCGGTTCATCCGAAGCTCCGTCACCAGCGGAATCTGCTCCTGTGGAAACTTCGGCATCAGCGGAATCTGCTCCTGTGGAAGCTCCGGCACCGGCTGAATCTGCTCCTGTGGAAACTCCAGCTGGCGAAAATACTCCGGCTGCAAAACCATCCGTTAAAGCATCACGCATGTCCCGGAAGAAAAACAGAAAAAGACATAAATAATCTGTAAACTTCCTTGTGTTTTTCAGACAGCATGTTATGATAATTCATAACATAAGGTTTTTGATATAGGAAAGGAGTGAAATATATGTCTTTTTTAAACAACTTAGGACAAAAGATCAGTGATGTGAGCCAGACTACCATAAAAAAAACAAAAGATCTGGCAGATACTGCAAAATTAAACTTAAATATCTCCGAGGAAGAACACAAGATTAATACTGCATACGAACAGATTGGAAAATGGTATGTGGAAAAACATCGCGAAGATGCCGAAGAAGATGCAAAAACCTGGCTGGATGCGATTGCCGCTTCCGAAGCCAGAATTAAGGAATGCCGTGAAAGCATTCACCAGATGAAAGGTGTAGCGATCTGCCCATCCTGCGGTGCAAGCGTGGATGCCGATGCTGCATTCTGCAGTGCCTGTGGACAGAAAATGCCGGAAAAGCCAAAACCGGAACCGGTTAAGGAAGAGGACGTCGAGGTGATTCCTCCGGAACAGCCGTCTGAGGAACCAGCTTCTGAGACCGTGTCGGAAAATGCTTCCGAACCCCCGACTAAAGCCTCTGCACCAGATGCTTCAACCGAAGCTTAAAACAGACATGGAAAACAAAAGGAGCTGTCGTGCCGCCGATATTCGCTGGTGCGATAGTTCCTTTTCTAATTTTATTAAAACGAGCTGCGCAATCTCTACTGTTTATACAAACGGGTTATAAAACCGGCTGCCATCATGATAGGTAATCACAAGTGCAACCACGGCAAATCCAAGCACCAGCGCAATACACAGATAATCATTGCGCTGTAACTTTCTTCCCATATACCAGGTACGCTTTCTGTGTTTCCCATATCCACGCAGCTCCATTGCGTTACTGATCGTGTCAATACGGCCGATACTTGTAAAAATGAGCGGGAAAATGATAGAGGCTGTACTCTTAATCCGACTCATCAACTTCGCTTTTCCAGACATCTCGATTCCACGCGCTTCCTGCGCATTTTTAATTTTGTGGAAATCATCCTGCACATCCGGAATATAACGCAGTGCAATTGCCACCGCATAGCCGATGTTGTAACTGATTCCAATACGATTTAACGATGCTGCAAACTCCGACGGATTGGTGGTCACGACAAAAATGAACACCGCCGGGATAATTGTAAAATATTTCAAAATAATGTTCAGCTCATAAAACAGCTGCTCAGCGGTAATCGGATAATGCGCCGAAAGCTGCCAGAGTACATGCTTTGTACCATAAATTTTTGTTCCCTGATCCGGTGCAAAAATAAAAATAGCAAGCACATTGATGACCAGAAAGAACATAATGAACTTAAAAATAGAACCGACCTGTTTCCACTCTGTTTTTGAAATCTTAAACAGAATCAGACTAAGAACCAGCATCACGGCGAGTACACGGGTATCATAAGTAAGCATGCTTGTGATGGACCATGCCAGAAAATAGATCAGCTTTGTGACACCACACAGCCGGTCCATCCAGGTATCTTTTTGCTCATAGGTCAATAACTTTGCCATTACCGCACCGCCCTTTCGTAATTGATAAACCGCTGCACGAACTGGGAAGGATCTTCAATTCCACATTTGACCGCCATCTCATAGAGAGATGTCTGCTTGAGATATGCCGGAGCCGTGATGGTTTCATCCGTCAGCACTTTCGCCGGCGTATCAATCGTCAGCAGCTGTCCATCCGCCACAACAATGGCGCGGTTGGTATATTCCAGCATCAGATGCATATCATGCGTAATCATGATAATGGTCGTTCCCTGTGTCTCATTGATCGTCTTCAAAAACTCCATAATTTCCGTATAATGGCGGTAATCCTGCCCCGCTGTCGGCTCATCCAGAATCAGGATCTCCGGCTTCATGACAAGAATGGATGCAATCGTCACACGCTTCTTCTGCCCGAAACTCAATGCTGAAACCGGCCAGTTCCGGAACTGATACAAACCACAGATTTTCAGTGTCTCATACACACGCTCACGAATTTCTTCTTCTGGAACCCCACGCACCATCAGACCAAGCGCCACTTCCTCATAAATCATGGGTTTTGAAATCATCTGATTCGGATTCTGCATGACGATTCCGATATGCTCCCCACGCTCTTTGACCGAAAGCGGTGAGATATCTTTTCCATTCAGTTCGATTTTTCCGTTGCTTGGCTCGAGGAACCCACAGATCAGATTGGAAAGGGTTGTCTTTCCGGCACCGTTTTTCCCGACAATGCTGATCATTTCCCCTTTTTTCACATCAAAGCTGATATCCGAAAGAATCGCCTTTCCCGGCTGATAAGAAAAATGCAGATGATCCACGTTGAGCACCTTTTCCTCTGCTTCCTGTTTCTGCGGAATCTTCGTTGTCTCAAACCATTCCCGGACCTGCGCTCTGTACGGCTCAAAATTCATGGTCTCCACATGCTGTGGATGATCTTCTGCCGCAATCGTACATCCGGCATGTTTCAGTGCCGTGACATAAAGTGGCTCGCGGATTCCCTGTTCCTTCAGGATATTTCCAGCCAGCAGATCATCCGGTTTCATATCCGCCACAATCGTTCCCTCGCCTACCACAACGATACGGTCCACGTCTTTATAAAGCACATCCTCAAGACGATGCTCGATGATCACGATGGTCTTCTTCTGTTCCTTCTGGATTCGGTCGATCAATGCAATGGCTTTCTTTCCGGTCGCCGGATCAAGATTGGCCAACGGCTCGTCAAACAGCAGAATATCCACATCATCGATCATAACCCCCGCCATGGAAACTCTCTGTTTCTGTCCGCCGGACATCTCCGATGGTGCATGATGCAACAGTTCTTTTACCTCTACAGTCTCTGCCACATCGTCTACTTTGCGAAACATCTCTTCCTGTGCCATACAGTCATTTTCCAGCACGAAAGCAATATCTTCCGCAACCGTCAGACCGATAAACTGTCCGTCCGTATCCTGCAACACGGTTCCGACCATCTTGGAAAGTCCGAAAATCCCAAGGTTTTTCGGATCTTTTCCCTCGATTTTTAAAGTTCCGGTACTGTCTCCTTCATACGAAAAAGGGATCAGTCCGTTGATACAATTTGATAATGTCGACTTCCCTGATCCCGATGGTCCAATGATGAGCACCTTCTCTCCGGGATAAATTTTCAAATTGATATCCCGGAGTGTCGGCTCCATCTGTGACCGATATTTAAATGTAAAATTTTCAAATTCAATAATCGGTTCCATACGTTTTTAGTCTTCCTTTGTAAGACTTGATGATTTTGCTCCAATCTTTGTATATCCCAGTCCGAGTAATGAACCAAGTACACCCACAATAATAATATTGGCTACAAACGCAAATACGCCCTGTGAGAATACTTTCTTTGCAGGCTCTGCATAAATGAGAATATCAAGCACCGGTGCAACAACGATCCATGCAATTGCATTTGCAACCACCTGAACGACATTAAAAAGAACTACTTTCTTCCTATTAAACCCACCGGCCTTAATCTCAAAGCTCTTTGCGAATAAACCAACTAAAATTCCAAAGATCGCATCTGGGAATACCCAGCTCCACCATACACCACCGTAAAACAGTGCATCTCCGAGTGCATGTCCCAGCAGACCAATGATTCCTCCGACAACCGGTCCAAACACTGCTGCAAGAAATGCCAGCACTGCTGCACGTGGCTGCATGGATGTATTCGGGATAATTCCCAGCGGAATCTGCACTTCTGTCAAAACAATGAACAATGCGGTTCCGATACCGGTTGCTACAACTTCTTTGATTCCAAATTTTTTCATAACAAGTTCCTCCTTTGTTTTTTCAGTACCTTATTATTTATGATAAACGCACAAATGTCAAGTTTTTCGCCCTTTTTCTTTCCAGCTTCCCCTAACTTTTTGCACCTTCTCCGGCAAAGTATTCCTTCACCAGTTTAACAACGACACCGGAAAGCAAAAATACTGCGATCAGGTTCGGAATTGCCATGAGTCCGTTAAACGTTTCCGCAATACTCCACATCAGGCCCAGATCCATGGTCGCACCCACAATGGCAACCAGTGCATACACCAGCATGAACGGCTTATTGACACGGGAGCCGAACAAAAACTCGATGCAGCGCGTCCCGTATAATCCCCATCCGATAATGGTGGAAAATGCAAAACAGCACATGGCAACCGCAGTAAAAACAGATACCCAGTTCCCGTATGTTGCGGTAAATCCACTGATGGTAAGTTCTGCTCCTGCCGCCTGTCCGTAACTGACCGGAACCTGGCTGCACAAAATAACCAGCGCGGTAAGCGTACAGATCACAATCGTATCTACAAACACCTCGAAAATTCCAAAAAATCCCTGTTTGACCGGTTTTCTCGTATCTGCACAGGCATGTGCAATTGATCCCGTGCCAAGTCCGGCCTCATTTGAAAAAATTCCACGGGAGACACCTTTTTTCATACTCATAAAGAAGCTTCCCACTGCTCCACCGGTCACTGCCGCCGGGTGAAATGCTCCCTCCACAATCGAAGCAAATACAGCCGGGATATGACCGATATTAAATAAGATCACTCCCACTGCCAGAACAATATAGACCAGTGCCATAAACGGTACCAGCTTTTCTGTCACCTGTCCAATCCGCCTGATACCTCCAAGCAGAATGAGTGCGATCAGAACCGCCAGAATGATCCCGACTACAAGGTTAACAGTCGGCACCGCATCTTTTGAAATGACATGATAATTCATTAATGCCGTATTGATGGCTGTGGTAATCGTATTTACCTGTGTGGCATTCCCTGTTCCGAATACGGTCAGTACGCCAAACGCGGAAAAGAGATACGCCAGCCAGTGCCAGTGTTTTTTCAGTCCGTTCTTAATATAATACATCGGACCGCCGACCAGATCGCCATGCACATTCTTTTCACGGAAATGCACCGCAAGCGTCACTTCTGAAAACTTCGTACACATACCGAGAATTGCGGAAATCCACATCCAGAACACTGCTCCCGGACCGCCGATGGCAATCGCCCCTGCCACACCTGCAATATTTCCCGTGCCGACCGTTGCCGCAAGTGCCGTACACACCGCCTGAAACGGTGTCATGGCTCCATCCGATGCCTCACGCTTCTTAAACATGCGGCCGAAGGTCACTTTCATCGCGTATGGGAACTTGCGGATCTGTAAGAACCGGGTCCGGAAACTCAATATCAGACCAACACCGATGATACAGATCATTGCAGGAACACCCCAGATGAAATTGTTGACCGCACTATTGATTGCTTCAATTGTGGATAACATACTTTACTTTTCCTTCCTACGTGAATAAGCGCGTGTTTTTTGTAAAACACGCGCTTGCATTATAGCACAATTTTTGCATTTTCTCTACATCTGCGAAAAGAAACACATACTATCTTTTATCCCTTTACAAAATCAGATAAAAATATATAATAACAGACAAAACATCATCCATACAATTTTGGAGGTAACACTATGCTGAAACATATAAAAAAAACTTTTCTTCCCGTCATGCTTTGTCTTGTCCTGTGCACCTGTACCGCATGTACTTCTCTTTCCAAAGAGGAAACAGAAACTTCCGAGACGGAGACAGACAGCGCGGTCTCTGCTTACCAGAACGTATTACGGAAAATCAGACAAAACCATATTTTTCCGGGTTCTGGCACCGAGTTTGCCTGGGAAGAATCACTGTCGATCTACTACGCAATTGTCGATGTCACCCAGGACGGCATAAAAGAGCTTCTGCTTGATTTTGATTATGATAGTGGTCCGGATGGCGGCATTACAGTGTACACCTATGATCCCAATGCACCTACTCTGGTTCATGAAATTGGAGGGTTCTATACTTTTTCCCGTTTTTACAACAATGGAATTGTGGAAGAGGATATTTCCCACGGAAGTCCTTACGGTGGTCCTTATTCCCCCGCTCGTGCAGCCGACCCCACCACTTTCTGGCCTTATCAGGTATGGTCCTATCAGGCCGATGATGCCTCCTACACAAAAATAGGTTCTGTGACCGACTGGAATAAAAAAGAATGGGCAGACAGCATTGACGGATTTTCCTCATTCCCGGATTCCGCTGATAAGGATCACGACGGTATCGTATATCTCCTGACAAATGCCAAAGGGAAAGAAACCGCCATAGATGCTGCTGACCTGAAAAAGTGGGTGGATTCCTACCGTAAAGGTGCAAAAGAAATTCCCATCACCTATCAAAGGCTCAAATAATGGCAATTATGATTGTGTATCAGGATCACTGGCTGCGTACCGCCCAGCGCATCTTCGTGGATCGTGCCCGTCCGTTCTGCGCACACTCCTGCGCGGACGGACGCACCACATCCTTTGCATACTCCGAATAAATGCCTGCGCGACAGCCTTCTTTTAAAGCACGCTTTACCAGCTTGTCCTCCCCGGAATGGAATGTCAGAATCGCCACGCGGCCGCCCGGTTTTAAAGCACCCGGCAGTTTTTCCATAAATTCATAAAGCACCTCAAACTCTCGGTTGACATCAATGCGAAGTGCCTGAAACGTCCGCTGACAGGTCTTTTTGATGGTTTCTTTTTTATCCTTTTCCGGCAGAAAATCGAGAGTGTCTTCAATAATCCTGCGCAGTTTTGTGGTGGTATCCACGCGGTGTCCTTTGCGGATCTCATCGGTGATCGCTTTTGCAAGTTCCTCACAGTACGGCTCATCCGAATTTTCATAAAGCATTCCGGCAAGCTCGTCACGGCTGATCGTATCCAGACGCTCCGCCGCACTGATTCCTGCCTCCTGATTCAGCCGCAGATCAAGCGGTCCGTCCACTTTAAAGGAAAATCCGCGCTCCGGATTGTCGATCTGCATGGACGAAACGCCAAGATCTGCCAGAATAAAATCAAATCCACCCACTTCTTTTGCAATCTCATCGATCGTGCAGAAATTCTGCAGATGGATGGTCAGCATGTCCTCGCCAAATCCCTGCTCTGCCAGACGTTTTTTCGTCTTTGCCGATTCTACCGGGTCGACATCGGTCGCATGGATGTGTCCCTGCCCCTGCAGCTGCTCGAGCATGGCTTTCGTGTGACCTCCGTAGCCGAGTGTGGCATCAAAACCGGTCTGTCCCGGTTTGATCTGCAGGAAATCAAGAATTTCTTTTACCATAATGGAGATATGCATGCCTGCCGGGGTGTTGCCTTTCTGGATGACATGCGCGATTGTGTCTTTGTATTTTTCCGGCTGTAGTTCTTTATATTTTTCTTCAAATTTCTTCGGGTATTTTCCTTTATAATGCACACGGCGCTTGTGCGGGGTCTGGTTTTCGTTTTCCATTTTTTATTCCTTTCCTCTCCTGTCCAGGTACAGCTCCTCTTACCATTTGCAAGGCAAAACTTTATATGAGGTTGCGAAGGTATTATTTGCAGAGTAATCTTTGAGCACTAATGATTTCAAATTTAATCTGTTTTCTATGAATACCGGTACAATTGTTTTTCTACCAGTTTACTTCCTTCATAAACAAGCCGAAGTGTAAAAAAGCGGTGCTCGTCTTCCTCGATCAGCAGTTTTAAAAAAATGGCATCTCCTTCCCAGGTCGGAAGCGCAAGCACTTCTTTTTTGTCCATCCACTGCAGATCGCCTTCATTGCACTCGATCAGCTCCCCGGTAAAACCATCCGCAGTAAACAGGCACATTTCTTCCGGCTCCGGCGCTTCATCACTGATGAATGTGATCAGCCCGCGGAACTGGTAGGAAGTCAGTGTCAGGCCGGTTTCTTCTTTTACTTCACGTAACAGGCAGTCCTCCGGTCCTTCCGTGCCTTCTGCATGTCCGCCTACACCAATCCACTTGTCTTTGTTGATGTCGTGCTGCTTTTTGGTGCGGTGGAGCATCAGGTATTTTCCGTCTTTTTCTATGTAACACAGGGTTGTCATTTTCATGGGATTTTCCTCGTTATTTCTCATATTTGTTCCATATGCTCCATGATAACAAAATTTGCCCCGTTTTTTCAATCGAACATTTCATATTTTGCCCCGTTTTTGATATATTTATTTTCTTTTTTTGCCCCGTTTTTAAATTCCAGCCGAGTTATGGTGCTCATTTGAGGTATTCTCCAATCCGGTCAATATTATAAAGCGGGGTGTTTGTCATCCAGTCCTGCTCACGGAAATCCGACATGGAAGTCCGCACCGCATGCTTGGGATGATACTTTTCACAAAAAGCCCGCAGATTTTTTGCCCGCAGATTTTCCTCTGCTTTCACCTCTACCAGAATGACCGATCCGGGTGCCTGCAGCGTGAAATCAATTTCGCCTGTAGAATTTGCCGTTGTGTAATAATATGGTTCCACACCCAGTTCCGCTATCATCTGCTGCAGCACATACTGCTCCGTCAACGCCCCTTTAAACTCTGTAAAAATCCTGTTTCCATCAATGATAACGCTTGCATCCAGATCTGTCATGGCAAGCAGAAGCCCGACATCAAGCATATAAATTTTGAACGCATACAGATCCATGAAATCAACTTTCCCTACCGGAAAAAAAGTTCCCTTATAAAACGTTTCATTGTGCGTCCTCCCTGTCAGTGAAATTTATATGTAGCATTCCTTATTACTTTATATCATATTTCTTTATGGCAGAGCCGTCAACATTTTTAAGGACGTATTTGTGTTATGGTGCTACACTTTTCAGGACGTATTTATGTGATAGTGCTACACTTTTCTGGACGTTACTGTTTGCATAAATGTGGAAGGTTTTTGTTGCATCTCAGGCATTTAAATGCTATACTTATCACAAAGCAAATACATATTTTTCCATAGCTTGGGCGGACAGTACCTGGCGAGCCGTCTATATCATATACTTTATTTTATCATTTCAAATTATCCCGGAAAGTCTTGCTTTTAAAATTCAACTTTATTTTAACTTAATTTTGTTATAAGCAGGATTTGTATTGATATGGGATGTGTTGTCATACAGATTCTGTGGCTTACACAAGGAGGAAACTGTATGGCAAACAAAGAATACAAAAGTGATGTGTTCAGCATGCTTCTTCAGGACAAGAAACGTGCAATGGAAATTTATAACGCGATTAATGGAACGGACTATGATGATCCAGAACTGGTTGAAATGACAACTTTGGATGACAAAAGCTTTTCGCTTACCGTACGGAATGATGCATCATTCATTCTTGATGCGAATCTGAGCCTGTATGAGCATCAGTCGACCTATTGCCCGAATATGCCACTGAGGGATCTGCTTTATTTTGCAAGCATTATACAAAAACAAATCAAAGCTCAGAAACGTGATATTTATGGTGGAAGAATCTTAAAGATTCCAGTGCCCCATTTTGTCGTGTTTTATAATGGAAAAGAAAATGCGCCGGATCAGTATGATCTCCGTCTTTCTGATGCATTTGAAAAAGAAACCGAGAATCCTGAGATAGAATTGGTCTGCCATGTTTACAATATTAACAATGGGAAAAATGTTCCATTGCTGTCAAAATGCCAGACATTGCGTGAATATATGTATTTTGTGGATATGGTGCGGAAAAATAATGAAATCAGTGGAAATCTGGAAGATGCCATTGAGAAAGCTATCAACCAGTGTATGGAAGAAAATGTACTGAGGGATTTTCTGGCTCAACACAGGGAGGAGGTAATGCACGTGATGACATTAGACTATACATTTGAACGACGGCTGGAAATGCAGCGCGCCGAAGCAATTGAGGATGGCGAAAGGATCGGAAAAGAGATCGGGAAAGAGATCGGGAAAGAGATCGGGAAAGAAGAAAAATTGTCAGAGCAGATTCGTAAAAAAATTCAAAAAGGCAAACCTCTGGATCAGATTGCGGACGAATTGGAGGAAGTGCCGGAAACCATTCGTCCTTTATACGAAAAAATTAAGCAGGAAATGCTGCAATAAAATAAGGCAGTTTCCGAGGAGGAAATGAGTTTTTATCGTTCGTTAGCTGAATGATATGCTTATTTACAAAATTGAATATTGCTTACCTTCAAGTTTATTGTGTCAGGCACCAATTGTCCAATTGTTCTCTATTTCTATTGATGCAGCCACTTATGCGATGGTCGGATTTGTCACAGGTATACTACTCACAAAATATCTGCTTTGGTATGACGATAGAGTTAAGTAATTCTTAATATGAGGGGCTTACCTTGCCCCTCTATCCTTATTCTGTAACTACAATCATAGTTCTATTTTTCAATCCCAAGCACGGTATTGGCCTGCTCACCCTCCATATATTCAAATGTGATGGTATCTCCTACACCATAACGCACGATATCAAGGTAATCTACTACCGATACATCGTAAATATCGGAATCATTTTCGAGCAAAATATATTGGTGCGTATTTCCTTCTACCACTGCATCGGTGATTTTTGCAATCGTACCGGTTGCTTTCTTGACACTGTCGCTCTCTTTTGTTTCCGCATTGACACCATTTTGCTTCATCAGTTCCATATAGTTCTTTTCGCATTCACTGACAGAATCACCGGTTGCTACAATCTGATATTTCTGCACATTTACCATCGCATACATTTTTACCAGACCAGAATCATCCTTTAATGCAATGAAATAGGTCGGCTCATTTGTAATGTTTAATAACAGTGGGAAGGTTGCTGTATAGCCAAGGTTTTGCACCTTACCTTCCGCAGAGGACATCGCAGAATCTTCAATTGCGCCTTCTACCTGATAATATTTTGTCTCCATCGTTCTCTCATTCATCAGGACGAATCCAACGTTGGACTGATCACTTGTGATGGAGGTTACTCCAGTATAAACCCAGACATCATCATTCATTGCAAGGTAATTATAACCGTTCGTGGTGGTCAGACAATCCTTCTGTCCTAACACACTGTTGATAAATCCATGTTTTAAAGATCCATAATAATCATAAAGCTGTACCAATAAATCGGCAGAATAAACACGGTCTACCCAGCTTGGCACATCTTTTACCGCATAATCAGTGCACTCACCTGTCACAGCATTACAAAGCACAACTCTGCCGATGGTCTTACCTCCAAACAGACCAATCTTATAATCTGCAACACTGCAAATCCAGTAAGGCGTACCCTCCTCATCAATCTCAAAACTGATATCATCGAAAATATAGGTCGGATAACGAAATCTTAAATGACGCTTTAAGTTTCTATGAAAATGGTCATATGGCGTATATTTCATGCCTTCTGACAAACGAACCAGCTCCGTATCCTGCGTTGCCATATCAATCTTAATATAGGCTGGAATTCCTTCCTTCTGGTTCGTCAGCCACTTGATGGTATCCGCATAACGGAGCGGTGTCACACGGACCGGTTCCCCTTTGTAGTTAATCTGGGAATAAAGTTCACTGACTTCAAACTGCGACGCCATATCAACAAGACTACCCATCTTACGATTTCCCAGAATGGATGCTGAGTCACGATCTAACAGTGGAATCTGGTCATAAGAAATCTGTTTGATATCCTCGGTAAATTCCCCCTCTTCCACTTTTAAAAGTTTCTGATATTTTGCTGCATTGACAATCGGTGAGGACAAAATGGAGCCTGCCACATAAACCGCCAAAAACAGTAAAAAGACAATCACTCCAATCTTTAAACCTGTATATTCCTTAATAAAGGACAGTTCAATCTTGCTTTGTCCTGCTATCTTTGCCTTTCTTACAATATAAAGCACGAAAAGCACCGCCAAAATCAGAAAAATAAATTTCCAGGTTTCTGTTGCATGAATGTTAATTGCCGGAAGTGAAACATAATAAAAAATTGCAACAGCGATTACCACCAACAAAGCAATCACCAGTTTGACTTTCATCATTCCTTTCATCACGAATTCCCCTTTCGTTCGTTTGGTCGAAGCTGATATAAAAATTCTTCAAAACATACGCCATCTTGTTCCGGTATCAACAAGTTTATTGTGTCAGGCACCAATTGTTCCAATGTAAAACGTTTCATCGTGCGTCCTCCCTGTCAGTGGAATTTATATGCAGCATTTCTTATTGCTTTATATAATATTCCTTTATGGCAGAGCCGTCAACATTTTCAAGGACGTATTTGTGTTATGATGTTACACGTTTCAGGACGTATTTGTGTTGTCATATCACACGTTTCAGGATATGATTCTATCATGAAAGTAGGAACTATAACCTTACAAAGTTTCTGCTTTTGCAAATAACCGGTATGCTCTTGCAATTTTATTTTCCAAGTTCTATGATAGGCAGTTAGAAAGACAGGGTGATTTTATGCAGATCAGTATTCTTTTAATGGAACAGATTTTTGAGCTTTTTCTCATGATTCTGATGGGATTTATCATTGTAAAGGCGGGAATTGTCAAGGAAGAAGACAGTAAGGTTTTATCCAAAATCGTACTGTACCTGATCATTCCATGCGTGATTATAAACGCTTTTCAGGTGGACTATACTAAAAAACCGTAAATGGTCTTCTGATCGCGCTTGCTGCATCCGTATTGCTTCAGGTGGTTCTCCTGCTTGTCGTTTTCGTGATGGGAAAACTGTTTTCCTTAAATGAAGTGGAAACAGCTTCTATCTATTACTCCAACTCCGGCAATCTGATTGTTCCTATCGTGACATTTGTTCTGGGACAGAAATGGGTGCTTTACGGATGTGTCTTCATGAGCGTGCAGCTTGTTTTCCTCTGGACACACTGCAAGAAAATCATAAGCCGTGAGTCTTCCTATGACTGGAAAAAAATCATTCTTAACATCAATATGATTTCCATTGCCATTGGTGCCATTTTATTTTTCACCAGAATCCGGCTGCCGGAACTCATTACAAATACCATCTCCAGTGTTGGAAATATGATCGGGCCAGCCAGCATGATTGTAACCGGAATGCTTTTTGCCGGAATGGATTTAAAAGCAATTTTTGCAAATAAACGTGTATATTTCATATCGGCTCTCAGAATGCTTGTCATTCCTTTGATTGCACTGTTTCTCATAAAAATCAGCCATCTTGCCACACTGTCTGCAGATGCTCAAAAGATCATGCTCATTGTATTTCTCGCAGTAATCACCCCATCAGCATCCACCGTTACACAGATGTGTCAGGTGTACGGAAACGATGCACACTATGCCAGCGCAATCAACGTAGTGACCACGCTGTGTGCCATTGTGACCATGCCTTTTATGGTGCTGTTGTTTTCCTGTATTTAACGGTATATTTTCGCTTTTTTCTGCAATACCGGATAAAATCATACCATAAAAAGACAAGCACAGCCCCGATAACGATCGCTTTTACCACAAGCGGCATATGCCCGTCACCGAATCCAAACTCCACAATAAAAAAAACACTCAGTGCGATCCACAGTGCAAACCATACCCATCCAAACAGCTTCTGATTTTTGATCTTGCAAAACAGAAACTGAAAAACCGGATCGCCACTCACTTTATAAAACTCGCTGTACTCCGAAAAATCACCGACAAGTTCCTCCAATTGCGCAAAGCTATGTCCCTTTTTCTCTTCTTCTTTTACATAGTTGAGGTAAAAATCAATATTTTCGCCATCGTAGGCATGATCTGCTGCAAGTTTCCGGCACAGGTCGATGGAACCCTGTATTTCCTGCTGCTTATTTAACAACTCCTGCAACTGCTGCCGGACAAGTTCCTCAGAAACTGCCGGATCATCCAGCATCGAGGCAATTTTTTCGATGGGCATATTCATTTTCCGATATAAAATGATCTGTTTTAACCGCCGGATATCCTGTTCACTGTAATTGCGGTATTTGCTCTGGTCATTCCGCTCCGGTTCGAGCAGCCCCTTTCTTTCATAAAAGCGGATATTGCTGATGGTTAATCCGGTCAGTTGCGCTGCCTGTCCTATTTTCATCTGTCCCGTTCCTCCTTCTATAATATTTGAAAATACAATTATCTCTTTCCCGCCTCACGCCGTGCCTGATCTGTAATTTCTTCTGGAAAATCCAGCAGTTCCATCAAATCTATGGCATTTGTTTTCCCGACGATCCCACGTCTGATTTTGTATGGAAAAACGATATCTTTTTCATGAACCTGACTGTCAAAATAATAAGTGTCGTATCGCTTTTTCAGGGCATACACCAGCTCCAGATCATGTGTAGCAATCAGGAGAAAGCCCTGTTTCTGCACCATGTAGGATAAAATGGCATTGGATGCCGCCAGACGCTCACGCGTGTTCGTCCCTTTTAAAATCTCGTCAATCACAAACAACATGGGCTCACCCGTTTTCAGTTCATCAAGCATGCGCTTTAAATATTTAATTTCGCGCATGTAATAACTCTCTCCCTGCAGCACATCATCCCGAAGTGCCATCGAGGTCATCACCTGTATTGCAGGCATTTTCATATTTTTTGCAACACAGGTATTGATCGTCTGTGCCAGAATCACATTGATGGCAACCGCTTTCATAAATGTCGATTTGCCAGATGCATTTGCCCCGGTCAGTACCACACCTTTTTTCAGGACAAAATCATTCGGGATTGCATCTGCCATAAGAGGATGACTGATTTTCTCCACACTGATTGCGCCATCACTCTGCAATGACGGACAACACCATTGCGGCAGGCTTTTCCGGAAGGATGCGATCGCAATCTCCATATCGATTTCTCCTGCAAATGTATACAGTTGCATCGTCTCTTTTTTGCACGCGCGCAAAGTTTTTTGAATACGGTAAAATGCGACAACATCATGCAGCGTAATTCCCGCAATATAATCCCAGAAGATTCCCGTCACATCCCCGGATATGCTCTGGTATTTTCTAGTCTGCCAGCGCAGCATCCGGTGGGATAATTTTTGAGTTTTCTCCAATGCATGCAAAATTTCCGGTCTGTCCGGTTCCAGTTTTTTTACAATCCAGTTGCAAAAATCAAAAAGTTCTTTCAAACTGGATACCATAAACAAATTTCCCTCATATTTGCATTTTGTATGCAGATAAATAAGCAGATTGACTACCGCCACAACAAGAAAACCAGTTGCCCACAAATTACTTCGCAGCAAAATTGCACCGATCAGGCAAAACGCCAGCAGTCCCTGCAAAAAATACAGTATTGCACCGGGAATGACCAGTGGGTTAATTTCTTCCGTCAGGAAAAACGGCAGATAACAGCTTTCTTTCTGCTTGCCGATACGCATGAGTTTTTCTTCTATCTCTGTGCGTATGGATTCCCGGCGCGAAAAAAACGAAATCCTCTTTTCCATATCCTCACAGGACTGCCGTGTCTGCATATTGTGCAGGCGATGGTACAGAATCTGCTCTCCCATATACGTCCGGGTATGATTGATCCGCGCAAATACACGATCCATCTCCAGGTCATTCCACGTAACGGTATCCACGCTTCCTGCACTTTGCCATTCTTCCTTCTTTACGTCCTGCACCACCAGCTCTTCATACATACGGATTTCGCGCATGCGCTTCTCCAGTGATTCCCACGCTTCCAGCTCCATTGGATTTTTCCCGAATTGTGCTTTTATTCTGTTTCTTCTTTTTTGCTTTTTTCCAATCACCCAGTTCATGATTTCCACCTCAATTTTTTAATTCTGGCAGAACTATAAACCATGAACCAGGGTGAGAGTCAAGGGATTTTTACCAAAAAGACCGTTTCTGTGCCGTATAAATGCAGCGGTTGCCATTGACCAGAAATGCCACCAGGCAGACCGCAAAAAATGCAAGCCCATTTTCCACACCAAATACTTCCATTCCGATCAGAACCGGAGCCAGCAAAGTATTGGTTGCACTTCCAAACACCGCCGCGTATCCAAGTGCCGCGCAGACCATCGGTGGCAGTCCTGCCAGGCTTCCCAGCACAAAACCAAGCGATGCACCGATGGAAAAAAGCGGCGTCACCTCTCCGCCCTGAAACCCGATCGACAAAGTCAGTACCGTAAAGAGCAGCTTCAAAATCCAGTCAAACATATACAGTTCTCCCCCGGAAAATGCCTGCACGATCAGATTGGTTCCAAGTCCGCAGTACCGTCCGTTCCACATCAGAAAAAGAAACACCGCCAGTGGGATCGACACAAAGCCGATTCTCTTGTATGGATTTTCCAGTACGTTTCCCATAAACTGTTTTACTTTTTGCAAAAGCACCGCAAACAGCCGTCCCGTCAGACCGAACAAGATTCCAAAAAGAATCAGATACGTCACCGTCTTTGTGTCCGTCAATGACAAGGTCTGCGAAAGAAGAACCGAAAATTTTTCCAGCCCCAGCGCATGCGAAGTTGCAGATGCCGTAAAAGACGCAATTGCCGCAGGAAGCAATGCGGAATATGCCATACTTCCACTCACCACTACTTCCATCGCAAAAAAGACTGCTGCAAACGGAGTCTGAAAGAGGCCTCCAAATCCGGCTGCCATTCCCGCAATCAATACTATCCTGCCGTTGTCCGGGAAGTGGAATCTGCGGGCAAACGCATGGGAAAGTGTGGCACCGATCTGCACGGCAACGCCCTCGCGCCCCGCACTTCCGCCAAACAGATGTGTGATCCATGTACCGGCCATGACAAGTGGGATGAGTGCCAGTGGAATCGACTCCCGCTTTCCCTGCCCGGCTTCCATGACAAGCGTCATTCCTTTTGCCGCCGTCTCATTGAAATGCCGGTATAACCAGACGATCCCAAGCCCTGCCAGCGGCAGAAACGGCAGCAATACAACTACATGCGCCGAACGAAAATCTGTAATAAAAAGTAAAACACGACCAAATACCGCGTCAATGGCACCAATTGCAATGCCAAGGAGCAGCGCAGATAGCGCATACAAAAATGTTTCTTTTGCTTTTTTCTTTAATCCCTGTAAATCATGTGACGGATTCATGGTTTTCCTCTTCTTTCATAATCCCTTTTTCGTCTCTTACATGCGACATATGAACAATTGATTTACTGCTACATCCATCCTGCATCAATCCTTCCCCTGCACATCCTCAAAATCTTACAGCAAATAAAAAAGCCGATGGTCTCTGCGATCAAACAATCGTAGAAGTCATCAGCTTATCGTTCAGCAGTTCAGGGAAATTCCCTTGGGAGAACTTCATTCCCATTGACAGATTACTCCTTTTCCCATAAAAAATCAAGGAAAAAAAATTTGGGACCACATGTTACAATCTGCTGCTTTTGTAACTTACATCCCGGATTTTTCATTGCTACAATAAGGGTATCATGAATGTATGCAAAGGAGACGATTACAACTATGGCAAACAGAATTATGTTAAATGAAACATCTTATCACGGCGCAGGTGCAATTCAGGAGATTGCAACCGAGGCAAAAGCACACGGATTCCAGAAAGCTTTTGTCTGCTCTGATCCTGACCTGATCAAGTTTGGTGTAACAAAAAAGGTAACAGATGTACTGGACAAGAATGGTCTTGTGTATGAGATTTATTCCGATATCAAACCAAATCCAACCATCCAGAATGTCCAGCACGGTGTACAGGCATTCAAGGATTCCGGTGCCGACTACCTCATTGCAATCGGCGGCGGCTCTTCCATGGATACTTCCAAAGCCATCGGTATCATCATTGCCAATCCGGAATTTGAAGATGTGCGCAGCCTTGAGGGCGTAGCTCCGACCAAAAAACCATGTGTACCGATCATCGCTGTTCCGACCACCGCTGGTACTGCGGCAGAAGTTACCATCAACTACGTCATTACCGATGTGGAAAAGAAGCGTAAATTTGTATGTGTTGACCCACACGATATGCCAATTATCGCAATCGTAGATCCTGAGATGATGTCTTCCATGCCAAAGGGACTTACTGCTTCTACCGGTATGGATGCCCTGACACACGCCATCGAAGGATACACTACAAAAGCAGCCTGGGAAATGACAGATATGTTCCACCTCAAAGCCATTGAGCTGATCTCCAAATCCCTGCGCAGTGCCGTTGCAAACGAAAAAGAGGGACGCGAAGGCATGGCTCTCGGCGAGTATATCGCGGGTATGGGATTTTCCAATGTCGGACTTGGAATCGCACATTCCATGGCACACACACTCGGTGCTGTCTATGACACTCCACACGGTGTTGCCTGTGCAATGATGCTCCCAATCGTTATGGAATACAATGCCGACTGCACCGGTGAAAAATACCGTGAGATTGCACGTGCCATGGGTGTCAAGGGTGTCGATGAAATGTCTGTGGACGAATACCGCAAGGCAGCAATTGATGCCGTACAGCAGCTTTCCGTCGATGTCGGAATTCCGACCAAACTGGAAGCACTGAAGGAAGAAGACTTACAGTTCCTTGCAGAATCCGCACATGCCGATGCCTGCGCACCTGGAAATCCAAAAGATGCCAGTGTGGAGGATCTGAAAGCTCTGTTCCGCAAACTGATGTAATTTCTTGCAATTCAATATAAAGTGGACTGTAAAAAGTCACTGATGAAAGAAACGCCAGTTCCGGCAAATACCGGTTCTGGCGTTTCAAATTATAGACAAAGTGGAAGCGTTTTACAGCTTTTTTCTATATTAATCCCAGTTTTTGAAATACGTCCTGCAGCCGCACAGGCATGGATTCGGTCAGCGCATGTGCCAGCTCTTCTGGCGTACATTTCCGATACCCGAGCACCCACTGCACCGTCATATAAACCGAACCAAGACAATACATTTCCAGTTCAAACTGCAATTCGGTGGAAATCTTTCTTCCTGTCCGGCTTTCGATCTGCTTTGTGTAAAACTCCTGAATCAGTTCAAAATCATGATCTCTCAGGCAATTCTGCTGATCATTTTTGAATGCCGCCCGAAAAAACAGCTGCTCCATCTGAATATATTCAAATTTATTGACAAGGCTCTCGTAGACGGTTCTTCCTTCTCCCATGTGCTCAAATGATTCCAGCAAAATCTTATCAAAATACCAGTTGATCAGATCATATTTATCCTGAAAATTCCGATAAAATGTCTGACGCGTCAACCCACAGGTTTCTACAATTTCTTTTACGGTTATTTTTTCTACCGGTGCAGTGCGCATACATTCTTTCATGGCATTCGCCAGCTTATAGCGCACACCGTCATTCTGCTTTTGTGGTTCCATGTTTCCCCCAGTCTGGCAAGTTTCTCTTTTGGTTTATTATTGTCTATTATACTATATCTGCATAATTTTTTCATCTGTTCGTTTTCTTTTAAATTGCTGTTTAACTGCGTGGTCTGGGGTCCTTGGGGTTTGGCAGGAGGACGGATTTGCGGGGATTGTTCTAAATATAAGTTTTTTCAATGCGACGGAAGAAGGGGGACATTCTCTTTCTACAGAAAAATTTGCAAGTTAGCGCCGATATTGATTTCAGGTAAGTTTGACAAATATTTTACTTTTATGCCATTAGCGTTATGTGATGGAACTACGGCGCAGTTGCAAATTTATTCTTCCGAAAGAAATGTCCCCCTTCTTCCTGTTGGCTGGAGATAATATAATTGAGAAACATATTTCCGCAAATCCTGTCTGTGGAACAAATATAAGGGCACCAGAACTTGCAGTTAAAGGCGCTCCCGGAAGGAAATGCATACAATGAGTGTTTACAGTAAAGTGATAAATGTTTGGGAAGCTTGACTTGCTAATAAGTGGAAATTTCATTGCCGGTATTTTGTGAAACAATCGTTCTATTGAAGCCTTTATATGATCGGGCATTATAAACTTATAAATAAAGGATGGGTTCTATATAATTAAAATTCATAGGAAAAATGCCATCGTGGTATCTATGCCAATAACATTCACGTAAAAGATACCATTGCGGTACCTATACCAATAAAATTCAGTAAAAAATTCCACTGTGGTATCTATCCCAATAAATTTCATGTAAAAGATACCATTGCGGTACCTATACCAATAAAATTCAATAAAAAATTCCACCGTGGTATCTATGCCAATAAAATTCATGTAAAAGATACCATTATGGTACCTACACGCTGAAAATTTAACATTCAGATACCGGAAAGTCTCTATAGATCAAAAATTGCTTCTCCAGGTACCGCTTTTTCTAAAAAACTGGTATCTGGAGAAACAATTTTTACTATATAGGTGACATTTCCTGATTTCAAGCCTTAAAATTTCGGAAAACCGTCACCTAAACCTTTAATTTTTCATCTATAGATACCCGGCCTTATCATCAAGTGATTTAACAGGGTATTTTTATGTTTATTCCAGTTCATGGGATTCGTAGCTGTTTTTGAGGCGTCCCTTTAACTGCAGGTTCTGGTGCCTTTATGTTTGTTCCACAGACAGGATTTGCGGACATCATTCTTTTACTTATAGTTTTCCTATCTACAGGAAGAAGGGGGACATTTCTTTCGGAAGAACAAATTTACAACTGCGCCGTAGTTCCATCATGTAACGTTAATAGCATAAAAGTAAAACCTTTGTCAAATCAACCTGAAATCAACATCGGCGCTGACTTGTAAATTTTTCTGTAGAAAGAGAATGTCCCCCTTCTTCCGTCGCATAGAGAAACCTTATATTTAGAACAGACTCCTCGCAAATCCGTCCCTCTGAAAACAAAAGGCTCCCAGCCCCGCAGTTAACCAGCAATTTATAAAGTTTTGAGATACTCTACAATACTTGTCACACTGTTGGCACCATCCGCCACCGCGGTCACAATCTGACGCAGCTTCTTGGTGCGGACATCTCCTGCCACAAAAAGCCCCGGCTGCTCCGTCACACCGTCTTCTCCGGCACGCACATAGCCATGATCTAAATCCAGCACAGAAGCCACCGCATCGGTCTGCGGATTCATACCGACTGCGATAAAGATACCGCTGACCGGCAGTTCTTTTTCTTCTCCTGTTCCGGTGTTTGCAATTACCAGATGATCGACCATCTGCTCCCCACAGATTTCTTTCACCACGGTATCCGGCAGGAAGGTGATCTTCGGCTCATTTGCCACCTGTTCCTGCAGTACCTTCGTGCCACGCAGTTCCTGTCTGCGGTGAATCAGATACACTTTTTCACATCCGGCTGCCAGATACAGGGCATCTTCCAGTGCCACATCTCCACCGCCGACAACCGCCACTGTCTTGTTACGGAAAAAAGCTCCATCACAGGTTGCACAGTAAGACACCCCGGCTCCTGCCAGTGTTTCTTCTCCCGGCACCCCGAGTTTCCGGTGTCCGGCTCCGGTTGCCAGCAGTACTGTTTTTGTCTCATAAACAGTTCCGGAAGCACCGGTGATTTTCCACGTTCCGTCTGTATTTTTCTCTACGTTATCCACTTCATCGCTGATGAACGGAACCTCCAGCGCTTTTGCATGCTGCTCAAATTTCTGCGCCAGATCAAACCCATTGGTTTCCGGAAGTCCCAGATAATTATCAACTTCCTGCGTATAAATCATCTGTCCGCCACCCATCGGCTCTTTCTCTAAAACAACCACATCCAGACAGGCGCGCTTTGCGTAAACAGCTGCCGAAAGACCTGCCGGACCGCTTCCTATAATGACTAAATCGTACATGTTATTCCTCCTGATTTTCAAAAAATCTATTTCATAAATAATGGCATTTTTATTCTTTCCTATTTTACCATACCCCTATACAATGCGCTATTTTCTTTTCTCCAATAATAACAAAATATGCTCCTTTTACGTGATTTGGGGTTGAAAAATCCATTTACAAATGCTACCATAACCAAGGATTTAAATCCACAATCATAAAAATCTGAGTAATGGAGGTGAAATTCATGGACAGTAACGATAGTTTTGGGCGAAGTAGACATTTGAATGCCGATGCTTTTTTCACTGGCAAAATTATCGTTTTCACTGGAAAATGAATTTTGCCGATTCATGATGTTTAAAGCACTGGTAGGTGCTTTTTTTGTGCCTGAATATATAAAACTGTATACCTGAGCCCTTTTCTATTGTGCATATCCGCAGCATGATGTAGCTTTTGTTGCACATGATGACTGCATACACAAGGAAAGGAGAATTCATATGAACAAGAAATATTTAGAGCTTACAAAGCTGATCCGAAGCAAACAAAATGACCATGAAATCTTAAAATGCTTATCTAATTATCACGAAAACGACATTGCCGATATGCTTACGGTTATGACTCCAAAAGAAAGGAAACGTATTTATACGCTTCTGGGGCCACAGAAAATTGCGGAAATCTTCGCATATCTGGATGAACCACAAATCTACTTTTCCGAACTCTCCGTCAAAGATGCCGCCAAAGTAGTTTCCCTGATGGATTCCGATGATGCCGTTGACGTCCTCGAAACACTCGACGATAAAAAGAAATATGAAATCGTGGAAAACCTGGACAAAGCTGCCATAAAAGATGTAAAAATGCTGCTTTCCTATGACGATGACGAAATCGGAAGCTGCATGACAACCAACTACATCTGCATTCCAAAGGGACTTTCCGTCCGTCAGGCAATGAGCGAACTGGTCCGTCAGGCCGGAACCAATGACAATATTTCAACCATTTATGTACTGGATGAATCCCTGAAATTTGCCGGTGCTATTGATCTGAAAGATCTTATTATTGCAAGAAAACATGATGTGCTTGACGATATTATCGTCCGCTCCTATCCATCGGTAACCGATCACGAAAAAATTGATGACTGCATGGAAAAAATCATGGATTATTCGGAAGATTCCATTCCTGTCCTGTCGCAGGACGGTCATATGCTCGGTGTTATTACATCCGAAGATATCGTAGAGATAGTTGACAATGAGATGGGGGAAGACTACGCAAAACTGGCCGGCCTCACCGCCGAAGAAGATCTCAAAGAAACCACGGCACAAAGCATGAAAAAACGTCTCCCATGGCTCATCATCCTGCTGTTCCTTGGGATGATCGTTTCCTCTGTTGTAGGTGTCTTTGAGCATGTTGTGGCTGTACTTCCGATTGTAATCTGTTTCCAGTCCCTTGTGCTTGACATGGCCGGGAACGTCGGTACCCAGTCGCTGGCAGTTACTATCCGTGTCCTGATGGATGAAACACTCACCGGAAAACAAAAACTTTTCTTACTGGTAAAAGAAATGAAAATCGGTCTTTTAAATGGTGGAATTCTTGGTATAATGGCACTTGCACTGCTCGGCATCTACATCCACCTGTTTAAGGGATACACCTGGATCGGAGCATTTGGCATCTCTGGCTGCGTCGGCATCTCGCTTCTCGTGGCAATGGTGATCTCAAGTCTTGTAGGCACTGTGATTCCAATGTTTTTCCATAAGATAAAGATCGATCCTGCAGTAGCATCCGGTCCACTCATTACAACCGTCAATGACCTTGTGGCTGTTGTGACTTATTACGGTCTGGCATTTTTGTTACTGATCATGTAAAAATATAATCTCTGCACCATACTACCGAAAAATGCTGCCTGACAGCAATATTGTACAGGCAGCATTTCTATTCGGCAATTTCTAAGCTGCATAGGAGATATCGCTTACGCGAGATACCCCAGATAGAAAATCTATCCGCAGACGGATACCCTTTACTGAATAACCAGTTCTTCAATCGTCACATTTTTCTCTTTGTCAATGTCAAAAGCTTTAAGCACCGGCTGATCCCTATCCATCAGGGAAAGAATCAGGTAATTGACCGTCGGATCATATGCCAGACGCTTATCTTCCTCGGACGGACGTGACGGCGATTCCGGATGGGAATGCCAGTTGCCAAGCGGTACCAGCTTGTTTGCACGCATATCCTTGACGGCTGCTAGCTGTTCCTTCGGGTTCATGGAAAAATGCTCATTGGTGTGATCCACATTCTCCAGAAGGTACACCTTCTCGATGATCTTTTTGTCACCGTCTTTGGTGCCTGCAATCAGACCACATGCCTCTTCCGGAAGGTTTTCCTTCGCATGAGCTAAGATTTTTTCATAGTCTGCTTTTTTCATGGTAAGCATAAAATTTTCCTCCTTTTCAAGGAGCAAATCGCATATAAAGTCTGCTTCGCAGAGGCGATTTGCGTAGGAGATATCGCTTACGCGATACCTCAATGATCCGGGCACTCGATCTGCTCGTAATCGATCAGTTCTGTAATGGTCGGATGATCGCCACAGATGGCACACTTATGATCTGCCTTTGGTAGTTTGATCGTGTGGAATTCCATCTTTAACGCATCAAAAGTCAGAAGCTTTCCGGTTAAGAGATCGCCCACACCGATCAGATATTTGATGGCTTCCATCGCCTGTAAGGATCCGATGACACCGCCCATTGCGCCGATGACACCAGCCTGCTTGCAGGTCGGAACTGCATCCTTTGGTGGTGGATTCTTGAATACACAACGATAGCATGGTCCTTCTCCCGGAACATAGGTCATGAGCTGACCCTTGAAACGGATGATTCCTGCATGGGAAAATGGCTTCTTTGCCATTACACAGGCATCGTTGATTAAGAATTTTGCCGGGAAGTTATCGGTTCCATCAATGATGAAATCATAATCTTTAATGAGATCCATAATATTTTCAGAAGTAACGAACTCACGGTATGTATTTACAGTTACATCCGGGTTCATTGCGTTCATGGTCTCTTTTGCAGATTTTACTTTTGCTTTTCCTACATCTGCGGTGCCGTGAATGATCTGACGCTGTAAGTTGGACAGATCAACTTCATCTGCATCGACAATACCGATGGTTCCCACACCGGCTGCGGCAAGATACATTGCTGCCGGTGCACCGAGTCCGCCTGCACCGATAATCAAAACTTTTCCGTTAAGGAGCTTTTTCTGTCCCTTCACACCAACCTCCTGCAGGATGATGTGACGGCTGTAACGCTCCATCTGTTCATTGGTAAATGCCATTAGAAGCTTCCTCCTCCCATGAAGTATAAGAATTCAACTACATCGTTTTCCTTTAATGTTACGTTTGCAAGATCGTGATTTTCTACAAAATCATCGTTTACGGTAACGGTCACATATTCCGGATTTTCAACCTTCTCGTCAACAACGAGCTGTGCCAGCGTGGTTCCCTCTTTGATGTCTTTTACGTTTCCTGCGATTGTTACTTTCATCGGTAACTCCTCCTAAATATATTTTTTCACAATTTCTTCCAGTTCCGGTTTCTTAATCAGACCGCGCACACGCTCTGCTTCCTTTCCATCTTTGAAAAACAGGATGGTCGGAGAAACCATAACGGAATACTGTTCTGCCAGTTCCCCGTCAAAATTTGCATTGACTTTGACCACTTTTAAGCGATCCTCATAATCATCTTCGATATCGCCAAGAATCGGTGACATCTGTTTGCACGGAATGCAGGAATCGGAATAAAACTCCACCAGTACCGGTATAGAAGCCTGCAAAACCTCCGCTTCAAAATTATCTTTACTTACTCTTGCTGCCATGCGCTTAACCTCTCTTGTCTACTCTTCGAGTTTCTTTACAATAAGGTCATAAGTTCCATCTTCATTGTCGATCAGCTTTAATACCTGCTGTCCCTCTTCCTTGAAACTTCTCGGTACGTTCTGCACCGGCTCTCCATCATTCATATGTACGGAAAGCACCTGTCCGATCTCTAACTCTTCCATGGCTACCTTTGCCTTGACAAACGTCATCGGGCAGACCACATCCGTAATATCTACAGTTTCATCAATTGTAAAATCAGCCATTGTATGCCTCCTTTATCTTCTCTTCAAATTTATCAAGTCCCACTCTCTCGAGTGTCATGCGGAAACGCTCTCCCGGATTGGCATTGTCATCAAAGAACTGGATTGCCGCATCGGTAATGCGGAATAACTGTTCCTCGGATGTCACAAGCGGAAGATACTTCTCGCCTTTGTATACGCGGTTTCCAAACAGTCCACCGAAAGATACCTCAAATGCAGGTGTCGCTTTCCATGCATCGGTCGGACAGGCCTTTACACAGCGTCCGCAGTTGTTACATTTTTCCTCATTGAGAACGATTTTTCCGTCCACGGTACTGATTGCATCCACGCGGCAGGTCTTCTCACAGATCCCACAGTTGATGCAGGCTGCTTCCTCCCATTCCACAATGGATGCACCCTTGATTCCGACATCATTTTCTTCTGCCTTTAAGCAGTTGTTCTGGCATCCGGTTACACCAAATTTAAACTTATGCGGAAGTTCTCTTGCAAAATAACGCTCATCCAGTTTTTTTGCAATATCATAACTGTCAATATTTCCACTAGGGCATACCGCCGCTCCCTGACAGGCTGTAATCGTACGGACACGCGGTCCACACACACCCGGCTTACATCCCCCGGTTGCCAGCACTTCCTTAACTTCTTCTACATCGTCAAGTTTGATAAATGGGATTTCCACACTCTGACGGGAAGTCAGATGTACGTGTCCGTCTCCGTATTTTTCTGCAACCTTTGCGATAATCTGTAAATTCTCTGCTGTAAGATTTCCACCTACCACAGCCAGCCGCAGGGAAAAATTATTTTTTTGTTTCTGGCGCATAAATCCGCCTTTTTTCAATGTAGCATAATCAACAGCCATTACTCTCTCCTTTAAACCTTGTGTATTTTTCTTTGTTTATCCGGCGGTATTTTGGATTGCTGCTGTAAAATCCTGCTTCAGATCTTCGATATCCTCAATACCGACACTTATTCTTATCATATCATCAAATACGGCGGCGTCAATCTTTTCCTGCTCGGTTGAGTGTGCCGCCAGTGTGGATTCCGGATGCACGATCAGTGTCTTGGTATCTCCGATATTGGATACGATCTGTGGAATCGTCAGCGCATTCATGATTGCAAAAGCGCGTTCCTTGCTTCCCACGCGAATGGTTAAAATTGCTCCAAATCTTCCATCCAGCAACTGCTTTGCCACACCGTTCCACGGACTCGATGCAAGTCCCGGATAGTTTACGCTGATTCCCGGAATGGTTTCCAGATAAGCCGCAAGCTGCATTGCGTTGTCACACGCCCGCTCCATACGAAGCCCCAGTGTCTCCATACCAAGCAGATTATAGTATGCAGTCTGCGGCGCCATACAGGCTCCCATGTTGCGGAACAATCCGTTTCTCAGTTTTGCAGTAAAGGCAAATTTTGCAAACTTTTTATAGTCTTTCATGCCCGGATACCGCTCCAGATCCCATTTGAATCTTCCCGCATCGGTGATCACACCACTGATGGCACTGCTGTTGCCGTTGATGTATTTGGATGTGGAATTGATCACGATGTCTGCGCCAAGTTCGAGCGGACGAACGAGAAACGCGGTAGCTACCGTATTATCGATCATGAGCGGAAGATTGTGCCGCTTTGCGATCCCTGCAAGTGCCGGGATGTCGGTCACATCCAGCTTTGGATTTCCAATCGTCTCCGCGAAAATGACTCTCGTCTTATCCGTGATCTTTGATTCGAGATCTGCCAGATCATTCGTATCTGCAAAAATTGTTGTAATCCCAAACGCTTCCAGATCGTGGTAAAGATCAATCGTTCCTCCATACAGGCTGGTGCTTGTGATGATCTCATCACCACTTCCTACGATATTCAGAAGGGCATTGGTAATTGCCGCCATGCCGGATGCACAGGCAACGGATGCCACACCTTTTTCCAGAACCGTCATGCGTTCTTCAAATGCTGCGATGGTCGGGTTATTGATTCTCGTGTAAGAATATCCAGCAGCTTTGTTGTGAAACAGCTTCTCATGCTGCTCTGCCGATGGCTGAAAGAAAGCACTGGACTGGTACACCGGGGTAAGTGTGGCTCCGGTCACCGGATCTCCGGTTTTTGTACCATGTAGTAGTTCTGTGTTGAATCCCATTTCATTTCCCCTAATTCATACTTATCTAATAGGTTTAATATGTTATAGTTAATATACCGCAATCATACCCTATTGTCAACCTTTTATTTCCACTTATTTTTCCAGCAAAAAAATCCCCACTGGTGAAAACCAGCAGGGATTCCATTCTCATAATAAAATTATTATTCTGTCCAGTGCTCATCCTTAAATACGATGCGGCGGTAAGTCTCAAAATCAACCCACTTATTAAAGAAGTTCTCAGAGATCTCACTGCCCTCTGCGGAAAGCTCCTTCTTGAACGCATCCACATCTGCGGCACTTGTTACATGAACTGCAAATCCACGGCCGTTGATGACAGGCACATCGTTGTATGCAAAGTCAGCAAGCGGAATAATTGCAGTAACCTTCTGGTCACGGATGGATACCGCTACCTGCTCACGCAGAACAACCACATCAAAGCTGTCCGGATACTGATACGTCTCACCCTTGACCGGAATCACATCACCGATCGTGTAAGTTTTATCGGAAGGCTGTACCTTGAAGACGTTCATCGCCTCAAGGTCATAGTAATATTCCTCGAAGATATCTCCGTTTGCCTTGAGATTTCCGTGGGCAAATGCGCATTTTAAGTCTTTCGTCTCATCGAGCGTTGGATTTTCCACAACACCACATGCGGAAGTCATGTTGGAAATACGGTCGATCAGGATCAGTTCTCCCAATGTCTTATGCTTTGCAAAAGCATCAATGACGATCTCTTCCTGCAATACCAGATCGCAGACTGCAATCTCGTTCTTGCGCAGGCGGCCAACCGGAATAAATTCACCGGTGTTGACATCAATCTTGTACTGGATATTCTTTAAGATACCCGGAATCGTACGTGTACCGAGTTTTACGAGATAATCTTTGCCGACGGTCAGTTCCTCATCGTCCATCCAGAGGATTGTTGCGGTAAATTTCTTGCTGACCGGAAGCTTCGTATCTTTTGCAAGAACACATCCGCGGGATACATCCACTTCCTTGTCAAGCTGGATGGTAACTGGACGGCCTGCATCTGCAGTCTGTGCATCTTTATCTCCGACTAAAATGCTCTTTACTTTTGCATGCTCATTGCTTGGCAGAGTCACGATTGTATCACCGACCGATACAGCGCCACTCTCGATCTGTCCCTGGAAACCACGGAACGTGTGATCCGGACGGCAGACACGCTGTACCGGCATGTAGAAGCCTTCTTCCTGCTTCTTTTCGCTCACATCGATATTCTCTAAGTAAGCAAGCAGTGGCTCCTGCGTGTACCATGGCATATTGTCGGAATGGGTGGTGACATTGTCACCCTCGGTTGCAGATACCGGAATGATCTTGACACTTGCTAAATGCAGTTCCTTGGAAAGTTCCTGAATCTGGTCAACGATCTCCTTGAAACGCTCCTCGCTGTAATCGACAAGATCCATCTTATTTACAGCAAATACAAAATAACGGATTCCCATCAGTGCACAGATTCTGGCATGTCTTCTGGTCTGTACGAGCACGCCCTGCTTTGCATCCACAAGGATAACGGCAAGGTCTGCAAAGGATGCACCGACTGCCATGTTTCTTGTGTACTCCTCATGTCCCGGAGTATCTGCCACGATAAAGCTTCTCTTTTCGGTTGTAAAGTAACGGTATGCCACATCAATGGTGATACCCTGTTCACGCTCTGCCATCAGTCCGTCCAGAAGGAGGGAGTAATCGATTGCGCCGCCGCGGCTTCCTACTTTGGAATCCAGCTCCAACGCTTTCTCCTGATCTGCGTAAAGCAGTTTGGAATCGTATAAAATATGTCCGATCAGTGTGGACTTTCCATCGTCTACACTACCGCAGGTAATAAATTTCAATAATCCGCTCATTTTAGAAATAACCCTCCCTCTTTCTTCGTTCCATGCTGCCGGCTGCCTCGTTGTCAATGACACGGGTGGTCCGCTCAGACTCTACAGCACTCAAGGTCTCGTCAATAATCTCATCTAATGTGGTCGCGTTGGATTCGATTCCACCGGTCAGTGGATAGCATCCCAAGGTACGGAAACGCACATTCTTGTATTCAATTTTCTCACCCGGACGAAGTTTCAGACGATCATCATCCACCATGATAATCTGTCCGTCACGCTCAATCACCGGACGCTTTGCTGCAAAATACAGCGGCACGATATCGATGTTTTCTCTCTTTATGTACTCCCAGATATCCGTCTCCGTCCAGTTGGAAATCGGGAACACACGAATACTCTCACCCTTGTTGATCTTGGAGTTATAAAGTTTCCACATCTCCGGTCTCTGGTTCTTCGGGTCCCATGCATGATTCTCATTACGGAAAGAGAAAATTCTCTCTTTTGCACGGGATTTTTCCTCATCACGACGTCCGCCGCCGAATGCTGCAGTAAATCCGTATTTATTCAACGCCTGTTTTAATGCCTGTGTCTTCATGATGTCGGTGTACTGGCTGCCGTAATCAAACGGATTGATGCCACGCTTTACACCGTCCTCGTTGATATACTCGATCATGTTAATCCCAAGTTTCTTTGCCGTCTCATCACGGAACTGAATCATTTCCTTGAATTTCCATGTCGTGTTCACATGTAAAAATGGGAATGGCGGCTTCTCCGGATAAAATGCTTTCATGGCAAGATGAAGCATTACCGAACTGTCCTTTCCTATGGAATAAAGCATTACTGGTTTTTCACACTCTGCCGCTACCTCACGGATAATGTAGATTGCTTCCGCTTCGAGTGCATCAAGATGAGATAATTGACTCATGATCTTCCTCCTTAATATTTATTCGAATCCTTTTTATTCACAACAATTGTTTCTATTGTACCATCTGTTTTTTTAATTCGCCAGTGTAACAGATCTCCTTCCGTATGAACGGTCATCTGGCTTCCCATGCCGCCGATGTCGGCACCCAGGTAATAGGAAATTGCCTCAAACGGACACTCCTTGATACAGGAGGCGCATCCCCAGCAGTCCTTCGGATACCGGATCACGGCTTTTTTGTCTTCGCCGCGCACGATCAGGCTTCCCGGACAGACATCCAGACATTTTCCACATGCCCTGCATTTCATGGAATCAATCGCGATGCTCATAGGTTTCTCCTCCTTTCACCAGATCTCTGCGGATCATCGTAATCTGGTCCCCGTTCTTTTTCGAGTTTACATAGCAGAGCCATGCATCACTCTTCTCCGGATAATCCAGATTCTCCGCGAAACTGTGCCAGCGTGTCTCCTTGCGTGCACGCAGATGTGCGATCACAGTCAGGCACACGGTCAGGCGTTCTTTCAGCTCATAGATAAACATCAGCTCATGCATATCGGCTGCCGCAAGTCCTTTTGCAAGGATCTGCAGTTTCTTTATTTTTTCTTCCGCCATGCCAAGCTGCTTTTCGTTGAACTGGTAATGGGTTCCGATTCCGCCTGCATACTGGTCCATGACTTTCTGCATGGCTTCCTCGAGTTCCTCAACGGTAAATGCCGGGTCCTGCTTTGTGAGAAATGCATCATACTCGGCAATTTTATTTTCAAGAACCGCTTCTTCATCAGAAGCCGCCGTATCTGCCACCTGTTCTTCGTTTAATTTCTGCACGATGGAATGGGCTGCGATCTCGCCCTCCACCAGTGCGCCGGTTACATATTTCTGTGGACAGCCGCCTGCCACATCTCCGGCAGCATAGAGTCCGTGGATCGTTGTCTCGCGTTCGGTATCTACCCAGTAACCACTGGCGGTATGACCACCTACGATGTACGGCTCAGTTCCCTCAATTTCCACGTTCTGCTCACTTGGATTTTTCCCGGATTCCACCCACTTGAGGGTCTGTCCCGGTGCCATGTTTAAGTATGCTTTTAAGAGCGATTCATCCTGCTCTGCGGAGATGCCCTCGGTGCGAAGATAACATGGTCCGCGTCCCTGTACATTTTCTTCAACAGTTCCGTACACACGCTGGGAAGTAGTCAGACCGTATTTTGTCTCATACACTTCTCCGTGTGCGTTGATCTGCTTTGCTCCGACACCCTGTGCAATCGTTCCGGTCGGAGCGATCGTATCTTTACAGCGCAGGGCGATAAAGCGCATCTCAAATGTGGTCATCTCGGCTCCGGCTTCCATTCCCATGGCATATCCGGCACCGGTGTTAAACGGCGGATACCACATTTTATGACGGGAAAAACCCGGATTGTTCGGGCGGTAAAGTCCTGCGGCTCCTCCGGTTGCGATCAGCACTTTTTTTGCGCGGATCTCGTAGGCCGTACCGTCTGCAATGGAAAAACCGACGGCTCCTTCGATCTTATTATTGTTTACCAGATAATCGGTGATGTTTAACTGGTTGATGACGGTCACATCGTCTAATTTGCTGACAGCATCTGCAAGAAGCGGCTTGAAGTTTTCGCCGTTGATCTTGATATTGCGGTTTCCTCTTGCCACATACTCGCCGTTTTCGTCTTTTAAGATGACCAGACCAAGCTGTTCCATTTTGGCGGTCACACGGTTGAGTCCTTCGGACATGGTCAAAAGCAGATCCGGCCGGACGATGCCGTCGGCATCTTTTGTGGCGTAGTCCACGTAATCCTGCGGAACATGACCTTTGGTGATATAGGCATTGAGCGCGTTGACTCCGGCTGCCAGACAGCCGCTGCGCTTGATGTTGGCTTTTTCTGCTATGATTATGGAATAATCGGATTGTTCACGGATGGTCATTGCCGCGTAGCAGCCTGCTGTGCCGCCCCCGATGATGAGAACATCCGTATGGAGTATTTTTTTTCCCTCGATTTTCATAAGTAATCCTTCCTTGTGATTAAATGTAGAAGACCTCGCCTTCCTGCATCTCTCTATTTTCTACGAGATAGGTCTGGTTTTCATCAAATATGTAAAGCCGGTAGATTAAGACATACACTTTTTCACCGATCTCTACCGGATCTTTTTCAAGTGAGCGCTCGGTGACGATCGGGATACCTCCCACATCAACGACAACATCCAGATGATTTCCTCGGAATATCACATCTTTTACGATTCCACGCTCGGCGGCACTCATGTGCTGCGGTGGCTCGCTTCTGGACATGCGGACAAATTCTGGACGGATAACTGCGTGGGTTGCGCCCTCGACCGGATCAAATCCAAGCAGACGCTCATAATGCTCTACGATCGAGGAACGGCCGATAAACTGTGCCACGAACGGGGTGTCCGGTGATTTATAAATTTCCATCGGTGTTCCCATCTGCTCGATATGTCCATGGTTTGTGATGATAATCTCATCGGCCACCTCGACGGCTTCATCCTGATCATGGGTGACAAAAATGCTTGTAATGCCAAGCTTTACAACCATCTCGCGAAGCCAGTTGCGAAGTTCAGTGCGGACTTTTGCATCGATTGCCGCAAACGGCTCATCGAGAAGAAGTACCTGCGGATTCGATGCAAGTGCGCGGGCAAATGCCACTCGCTGACGCTGCCCGCCGGACAACTGGTTCGGATAACGCTTTTCCATTCCGCTTAATCCGGTCAGTTCCAACAGTTCGGTCACGCGCTTTTTGATTTCTTTTTTCGGCACCTTGGCAAGTTCGAGACCAAAAGCTACGTTGTCATAGACGGTCATATAACGGAACAATGCATAGTTCTGAAAGACAAAACCGATGCCTCGTTTTGCCGCCGGCACATCGTTGACACGCTGCCCGTCAATATAGATATCGCCACTGTTTGGTGTCTCAAGCCCCGCGATCATGCGAAGCAGTGTGGTCTTTCCGCTTCCGGAAGGTCCAAGCAGTGCGACTAATTTTCCTTTTTCAATGCCAAAGCTGACATGGTCGGAAGCCCGGAAGTTTCCGTAATTTTTACAAATATCTCTCATTTCCACGTACATAGCCTGACTCCTTACTGTATGCCTTTACTGTTTTTGCTTCTGTATTCAAAAATGTTTCTGAGTATCAGCACGATCACTGCAATAATGACCAGAATGGAAGATACCGCAAATGCGGAGGTGATGGAAGTATCCGTCCCCGACATATATAAGGCATCAATCTCCAGCGGCAGGGTAAATGTCTGCCCTCTGGTCTTTGAGAGTGCATTGACTGCTCCAAACTCGCCTAACGCACGCGCCGTACATAAAATGATACCATAGATCAGTCCCCATTTCATCTGGGGAAGGGTAATTTTCCGGAAAATCGTAAATCCCCCGGCTCCCATCAATGCTGCAGCCTCTTCTTCGTCTTTGCCCTGTGCATTTAAGATCGGGATGATCTCACGCGATACAAACGGGAAAGTGACAAAAATTGTGGCAAGCACCACACCCGGTAACGCAAACGTAATGCGGATGTTTGTTCCGAAAAACTGGTTGATCGCCCGGATTGCCGGATACGTCCAGCCGAGTCGTCCGAAGGTCATCAAAAAGGCAAGACCTACAATGACGGGAGAGATCGAAAACGGGATATCGATCAGCGTGGCAAGCACCTGTTTCCCACGGAAAGAAAACTTTGTCAGAAGCCATGCCGCCATGATTCCGAAAAACGTATTGACAACTACCGCGATCACAGTTGCAAGCAATGTAACCAAAAGAGCCGAACGCACATATTCGGTTGTGACCGCCTGTATGTAAAAAGCAAATCCTTCTTTCAATGCACTGAAGAGAATCGAAAACAGGGGAAGAATCAGCATAACAAATATGAAAAGAACGCTGATGGCTATTAAGATGTATTTCGTACTTTTCTTTTGTTCCATAAAAACGAACTTCCTTTCTTAAAACAAACTGGCTGGTTTCCCGTTGTACTTACACATTGTTGGTTCTGGCTGCCTGTTTCATCTGTACGATATTCACAGCAAGCAGTAAAACAAACGATAAAATCAACATTACCAGCGCGATTGCCGTGGCACTCGCATAATCAATATACCCAAGCTTCTGCATGATCACATAGGAGATCACCTGCGTATGTTCCCTTGCACTGTTTCCGGATATGTAAATGACACTTCCGTACTCACCAATCCCTCTGGCAAAGGCAAGCCCAAATCCGGTTAAAACCGGGGGCATCATCTCCGGCAGAAGCACTCTGCGGAAGGTCTGAAACCGGTTGGCTCCAAGCATAAATGCCGCTTCCTCATACTGTCCGTCGAGTTTTTCAAGCACCGGCTGCACGGCACGGATGACAAACGGAATTCCGACAAACACCAGTGCAATGACCAGTCCCAGATGTGTGTAGGATACTTTGATGCCAAGTTTTGCAAGCGGAGCCCCAAGGATTCCGTTTTCGGAATACATTTTAGAAAGTGTGATACCTGCTACCGAAGTCGGCAGTGCAAACGGAAGCTCAATACAGCCATCGAGGATACGTTTTCCCGGAAACTCATATCTTACAAGCACCCAGGCAATGATCACACCGAACACACTGTTTATAAGTGCCGCAATAAACGAACATCCGATGCTGGTCGCAAATGCATGCCGCACGGTCGGCTTCGTGATCAGGGCCCAGAACTCTGCCGGACGCAGTTTTAATGCGGAAACCATCACAGATGCCAGCGGGATCAGCACAATCAGGGAAAGCATTGTCACTGTAATTCCCAATGTGAGGTGATACCCCGGTATCACACGTACTTTTTTTGTCTTATTCGTTGCCGTAGATTTCATCAAACATTGCTCCATCGTCAAAATAGTTCTTATATGCTTCTTTCCAGCCGCCGTAATCTTTGATCGTATATAATTTCACATTCAGGTCAAAACGGTCGGAAAATTCCTTCAGAATTGATTCATTGCTCGGACGGTAACCATACTCTGCCGCCAGCCGCTGCGCATCATCGGTGTACAGATAATTCAAATATTCCCTGCTGACTTCCTGCGTGCCGTTGGCATCCGCATTGTCATCCACAATCGCCACACTCGGCTGTGCCAGAATACTGACACTCGGCGTAATCATCTCATATTCATCCGGATAACTTTTCATCGTGGTAATTGCCTCATTTTCCCACGCGATCAGCACATCCCCTTTCTGGTTTTCCACAAACGTGGTTGTGGAACCGCGCGCTCCTGAATCCATGACGGAAACCTGCGAGTAAAGTTTCTGCAGAAATGCTTTCTGTTCCTTCTCATCATCGGTCTGCTCCTTTATATAGGAAAGTGCCGCTAAAAAGTTCCAGCAGGCACCACCACTGCTCTTCGGGTCCGGGGTGATGATCTCGACCTTTTTATTTACCAGATCGTCCCAGTCTTTGATCTGTTTCGGATTGCCTTTCCGGACGAGGAAAACAATCGTCGAAGTGTATGGGGAACTGTCATCGGCAAATTCCTGTTCCCAGCCTTTTTCAATCAGTCCGGTCTGCTCGATCAGTGTGATATCATGCTCCAGTGCCAGTGTAACAACATCAGCATTGCATCCTTCCACAACAGAGCGTGCCTGTGCACCGGAACCTCCGTGGGATTGAATAATATCCACTTCTTTTCCCGTTTTTTCCTTATAATATTTCTCAAACAGCGGATTATATGCTTCATAAAATTCTCTTGTCGGATCGTAGGAGACGTTGGTGATTGTCCGTACATGACTCTTTTTGCTTCCGCATCCGGTACATCCAATCAACAGAATTGCTGCCATGGACAGTACCGCTATTTTCTTTACCATTGAAAATAATTTTCGCTTCATGTTTCCGCCTCCCTTGACTTTCGTTTATCATACCCCTTAATTCCTATCATGTCAATAGGTATTGTAGGAATAATTTTCCTTTCTTTTTATAGTACCATGGAAAAATTGAATTTTACTTGAATCTCAATGCGGAATTTTTTATGGACAATGAAATGGCTGGTTAACGGCATGGTCTGGGAGTCTTTGGGATTTGGCAGAAGGGACGGATTTACGGGGATTATTTTAAATATAAGTTTTTTCGATGCGACGGAAGAAGGGGGACATTCTCTTTCTCCAGAAAAATTTACAAGTTAGCTCTGGCGTTGGTTTCAGGTACGTGAAGTAAAATTTTTCAGTTTACGCAATTCACTATGGGTTGTGAGTGCCAGAGCAAGTTGCAAATTTGTTCTTCCGAAAGAAATGTTCCCCTTCTTCCTGTTAGCTGGAGAAAATATAATTGAGAAACATATTTCCGCAAATCCTGTCTGTTGAATAA
>OJNW01000117.1_pt1 | contig 63640 bp, 57 predicted proteins | sample 1597951 | NCBI WGS metagenome assembly OJNW01 (sample SAMN01915212, study PRJEB22387) | human gut metagenome | isolation source: stool | host: Homo sapiens | place: USA | reverse complement strand
CAGGACGGAGACATAGGAGCACGCAGGACGGAGACGCGGGAACACGCAAGACGGAGACCCGGAAGCACACAGGACGGAGACATAGGAGCACGCAGGACGGAGACGCGGGAACACGCAAGACGGAGACCCGGAAGCACACAGGACGGAGACCCGGGAACACGCAAGCGCGGAGACGCAAATGGGCCCGCAGTCGGCAAAACTGCGGCAAATCAGGAAGACCCCCTACCCTACTTCGTCCCGGAATTTCGCCCGTTGCGTACACTACAAACAAAAGGCCCGGTCGCAAAAACGACCGGGCCCCGTTTTAATATACGGTGCGGCTACTCTTCGGCAGCAACAGGCTCCTCGGTTGCGGCAGCCGACTCACACGACGAGCAATCGGTGCACTCACCGGCAGGCTCGGCACATGCAGCAGGCTCAACGGCGGCAGGCTCCGAAACGGCTGCCGGCTCCCCGGCGGGCTCGAGCGTAACGGCAAGGAACTCGGCCAGCAGCGTCTGGTCGTCGTAGAACTTCAGCGTCGTACCGCTGATCTCGTAGCGATCCACCTCGTCGAGCATCTGGACGAAGGCATTCTCGAACTCCATATCGGGGCATGCCATCCGCGTCATGCCGAGCGGACCGAGCTCCAGCTTACCCTCGCCGGCCTCATACTTGCCGAAGAAGCGATTGCAGTTCGTACGGCCGGCAACCATCGTATCGGCCGCATTGAACACAAGGGTGAAGGCATCGGACTCACCGTCGATCGCCGTGGCGGGGATCCCCTCCATCTTCGAAAGTTTCCACGTCGTTCCTTCGAGCGTGGCGTCAGCGGCACCGCCGCAGCAGGCCGTCATCGCAGCCAAAGCAAGGGCTGCCACAAAAAGCTTTTTCATAAGACAACTTATTTTTAAGTCTTTCATTTTCCCATTCGGTGCGGAAAAACTCCGCATCCGGACCCCTTCCGGAATCCGGGGCACAAAAGTAGATAAAGAATCGGTCATAAGCAAGAAAAATCGCATCACAAACAGACTCGAAAAATCCCCTGCAATCCGCATACCGGAAATCGGGCGGAGAGCCCCCGGTCGGCACGGGAGCGGAAGGACGGGAACCGACGGAACCGGGCTGAACTGCGTGGACTGCGGCAGAAAAGGATGCCGCACGGAGCCAAGTGGTTCGGCAGGAAACCCCGCAAACGGGAGGATGAAGGAAAGCCGCGGGCCGAAGGGAGAAAAAAGAGCCGCGACCCTCAAAAGGATCGCGGCTCTCACACCTATATTATACGGTTCGACAGCGGAATCAATACTCCATCTTCGAACGGCGCACGTAGCCGTTGTAGCGCCACTTGGCGTTCTCCTCGGCAGCGGCGAAGAGCTCGTCGGCCTCGGTCGGGAAGGACTTCTGCAGCGACGTGTAGCGGACCTCCTTCATCAGGAACTCGCGGAACTTCGTCCAGTCGGGCTCCTTCGAGTCGAGCACGAACGGGTTCTTGCCCTGCTCCTCCAGCTCGGGGTTGTAGTGCCACAGGTGCCAGTAGCCGCAGGCTACGGCCTCCTTGCCGACGGTCTGCGTACGCGCCATGCCGCCCTTGATACCGTGGTTGATACACGGAGCGTAGGCGATGATGAGCGACGGACCGGGATAGGCCTCGGCCTCCTTCAGGACGTTGAAGAGCTGCTGCTGCGAAGCACCGATCGAAACCTGGGCCACATAGACATAGCCGTAGGTCATGGCCATGGCGCCGAGGTCCTTCTTGCGGATGCGCTTGCCGCTCGATGCGAACTTGGCAACGGCACCCACCGGCGTAGCCTTCGACGACTGGCCGCCCGTATTCGAGTAGACCTCCGTGTCGATGACCAAGATGTTCACGTCCTGACCCGAAGCCAGCACGTGGTCCACACCGCCGTAGCCGATGTCGTAGCCCCAGCCGTCACCGCCGATGATCCACTGCGACTTCTTGACAAGCCAGTCCTTATGCTCGAGGATCTGGCGGCAGTAGTCGCAGCCGCAGGCCTCCATGAGCGGGACAAGGCGCGCCGTCACCTCGGCCGAACGGGCCGACGATCCGCGGTTGGCGATCCACTCCTTCATGACGCCCTTGAGCTCCTCGGAGCACTTGGTGCACGAAGCGATGGCAGCCTCCATCAGCGCCTGGATGCGGTCGCGGAGCTTCTCGATACCGATGTGCATACCCAGACCGAACTCGGCGTTGTCCTCGAAGAGCGAGTTGGCCCAGGCGGGACCCTGACCCTTCTCGTTGGTGCAGTAGGGCGTCGAGGGGGCCGAACCCGAATAGATCGACGTACAGCCCGTAGCGTTGGCAACCATCATCTTGTCGCCGAAGAGCTGCGTGATGGCCTTGATGTAGGGCGTCTCGCCGCAACCGGCGCAGGCTCCCGAGAACTCGAACAGCGGCTGGGCGAACTGGAGGTTCTTGACCGACTTGGTCTTGTCCACAACCTGCTTGTAGCCGATCTTCGAGGTAGCGTAGTCCCAGTTCTTCTGCTGCGGGAGCTGCTCCTCGAGCGGCCGCATGACCAGAGCCTTCTGCTTGGCCGGGCAGACATCGACGCAGTTGCCGCAGCCCGTACAGTCGAGCGGCGAGATCTGCACGCGGAACTTGTACTCCTTGGTCTCGCCCAGGCCCTGCTTCCAATCCATGCCCGACGCGGCGGCCTCCTCCTCGGTGGCCAGGAACGGACGGATTGCAGCGTGGGGGCAGACGTACGAGCACTGGTTGCACTGGATACAGTTGGCGATCTGCCACTCGGGAACGTTCACGGCGATGCCGCGCTTCTCGTAGGCGGCCGTGCCGTTGTCCCACGTGCCGTCCTCACGGCCGTTGAAGGCCGAAACGGGCAGCTGGTCGCCCTTCAGTCCGTTGATCGGCTCGACGATCTTGCGGACGAACTCCGGATAGGAGGCATTCGATGCATGTTCGAAGCCGCGATCCTCGATCTGCGCCCACTCGGCGGGCACCTCGACCTTCTCGACGGCGTTGCCGCCGGCATCGACCGCAGCGTAGTTCATGTTCACGATATCCTCGCCCTTCTTGCCGTAGGACTTCAGGATGGCGTGCTTCATCTCCTCGACGGCCTTCTCGAACGGAATGACATTGGCGATCTTGAAGAAGGCCGACTGCATGATCGTATTCGTACGCGAACCGAGACCCAGTTCGGCGGCGATCTTCGTGGCGTTGATGAGGTAGAAATTGATGTGGTTCTTCGCCAGGTAGGCCTTCATGTGGTCGGGCAGCGTGGCACAGGTCGTCTCGACGTCGTGCACCGAGTTCAGCAGGAACGAGCCGCCCGGCTTGAGGCCCTTCAGCACGTCGTACTTATCGACATACGACGGCACGTGGCAGGCCACGAAATCGGGCGTCGTGACCAGGTAGGGCGAGGTGATCGGCAGGTCGCCGAAGCGCAGGTGCGACGAGGTGTAGCCGCCCGACTTCTTCGAGTCGTAGGAGAAGTAGGCCTGGCAGTACTTGTTCGTCGAACCGCCGATGATCTTGATCGAGTTCTTGTTGGCACCTACCGTACCGTCGGCGCCCAGTCCGAAGAAGAGGGCCTCGAACGTACCGGGCTTTGCCAGCGAGATCTCCTCGCCGACGGGAAGCGACAGGTTCGTGACGTCGTCGGTGATGCCCACCGTGAAGTGCTCCTTCGGAGCCTCGGCGGCCAGATTCTCGAAGACGGCCAGGATCTGGGCCGGAGTCGTGTCCTTCGACGAGAGGCCGTAGCGGCCGCCGATGATCATCGGCTGGATCGACTTGCCGTAGAACATCGACTTCACGTCGAGGTAGAGCGGTTCGCCCTCGGCGCCCGGCTCCTTCGTGCGGTCGAGCACGCAGACACGCTTGACGCTCTTCGGCAGCACGTCGAAGAAGTACTTCTCCGAGAAGGGACGGTAGAGGTGCACGGTCACCAGACCCACCTTGCGGCCCTGCTTGCGCAGGTAGTCGATCGTCTCCTTGATGGTCTCCGTAACGGAGCCCATGGCGATGAGGATCTCCTCGGCCTCGGGATCGCCGTAGTAGACGAAGGGTTTGTACTCGCGGCCGGTGATCTTCGAGATCTCGCGCATCGTATCGGCCACCATGTCGGGAACGGCATTGTAGAACTTGTTGGCCGCCTCACGCGTCTGGAAGTAGATGTCGGGGTTCTGGGCCGTACCGCGCGTCACGGGGTGCTCGGGGTTCAGGGCACGGGCGCGGAAGGCCTTCAGGGCGTCGTGGTCGAGCAGCGACGTGAGCGAAGCCTCGTCGATGAGCTCGATCTTCTGGATCTCGTGCGAGGTGCGGAAGCCGTCGAAGAAGTGCAGGAACGGCACGCGGGCCTTCAGGGCCACCAGGTGTGCGACACCCGCGAGGTCCATCACCTCCTGTACGGACGACGTGGCCAGCATGGCGAAGCCCGTCTGGCGGGTGGCCATGACGTCCTGGTGGTCGCCGAAGATCGACAGCGACTGTGCGGCCAGGGCACGGGCCGAAACGTGGAAGACACCCGGGAGCAGCTCACCCGAGATCTTGTACATATTCGGAATCATCAGCAGCAGACCCTGCGACGCGGTGAACGTCGAGGTGAGTGCGCCGCTCTGCAGCGATCCGTGAACGGCACCCGCCGCACCGGCCTCGGACTGCATCTCGACAACCTTCACCGTTTCGCCGAAGATGTTCTTGCGCCCCTGCGCCGCCCACTCGTCCACGAGTTCGGCCATCGTCGACGACGGCGTGATGGGATAGATCGCGGCGACCTCCGAGAACATGTAAGCCACGTGAGCCGCTGCATAGTTACCATCACAAGTGATGAATTTCTTTTCTGCCATTGTTTTGAATTTTAGGTAATATTTCGTGTGTTTCCGTGTCATTGCGACTGTCGTCCGCACGGGACGGCGCTGCAAAGATAAAAATTTCGCAGCAAAAAACAGCCCCATTTTCCGGCAAATAATCGGCCGAAGAGTCACTTTTCGGTGTTATCCGAATAACACTCGGTCTGTTATTCGGATAACAGCAAACACACGCAGGATCAACGAGTTGAAAATAAGGGTCTGCAGCAATCCGCGGCAGCCCGCGGAGCTTCCGACGCACTTCGGCACGCCGTTGGCACCGATGCGGGGAAAATGTGCGGCACGGCACGGGCGTCCGATCCGGATCCGCACATTTTTTCCTAACTTTGCCCCATGATCGCATACCGCAAACAAACGCTCGCAAACGGACTGACGGTCGTCGTCAATCGCGACCGGACGTCGAAACTGGCCGCCGTGAACCTGCTCTACAAGGTCGGGGCGCGCAACGAGAACCCCTCCCGCACGGGGTTCGCACACCTGTTCGAACACCTGATGTTCCGCGGGACGCGCGAGGTCCCGAATTTCGACCTGCCCGTGCAGATGGCCTCGGGCGACAACAACGCCTTCACGAACAACGACTACACGGATTTCTACATCACCCTGCCGAAGGACAATATCGAGACGGCCCTCTGGCTCGAGAGCGACCGCATGGAGGGGCTGGAGATCACACCCGAGAAACTCGACACGGAGAAACGTGTGGTGGTTGAGGAGTTCCGGCAGCGCTACCTCAACCAGCCCTACGGCGACCAGACGATGCTGCTCCGGGCACTGGCCTACAAGGTGCACCCCTACCGCTGGGCGGCCATCGGACTGGAGACCGGCCACATCGAGGGCGCCTCGCTCGACGACGTGGAGGCGTTCTACCGCACGCACTACCACCCCTCGAACGCCATCCTCTCGATCTCGGCCGACCTCGACGAGGAGCGGATGTTCGACCTGGCCGCCAAGTGGTTCGAGCCGCTGGCGGATACGCCGCACGCCGCCGCACCCGTCCCGCAGGAGCCCGCGCAGACCGCCGCGCGGCGCGAGGAGGTCGAACGCGACGTGCCGGCAACGACCGTGACGGTGGCCTGCCACATGTGCGCCCGCACCGAACCCGACTTCTACACGGCCGACCTGGTGTCGGACCTGCTGGCCGGGGGCGACTCGGGGCGGCTCTACCGCCACCTGGTCAAGGAGCGCCGTCTGCTGTCGAGCGTCAATGCCTACATCACGGGCGACGTTGATCCGGGGCTCTTCGTCTTCACCGGGCAGCTGCTCCCGGGCGTCACGCCCGAGGAGGCCGAGGAGGCTTTCCGCGAGGAGATCCGCACCCTGCAGAGCGGGACCCCCTCGCCCTACGAGATCGAGAAGGTGAAGAACAAGTTCGAGGCCAACACGCTCTTCGGCGAGTTGAACGTGATGAACAAGGCGATGAACCTCGGCTACTACGAGATGCTCGGCGACCTGCGGCTCATCAATGCCGAAGTGGAGCGCTACCGCGACGTCGATGCGGAGCGCATCCGCTCGTTCAGCCAGCGCGTTTTCCGCGAGGAGAACGCGTCCACACTCATTTACAAAGCCCGGAAATGACACGACAACCACAGATCACCCCCTCGGAAATCGAGGTACAACAGGCCACGCGGACGGTGCTGCCGAACGGTGTGGCGCTCTACACGCTCCCGGCCGACGAGTTCGAGGTGCTGCGCATCTCGTTCGTCTTCCGCGCCGGATCCTCCGTGCAGCAGGCCCCCTTCTCGGCCTCGGCGGCAGCCAACCTCCTTGCCGAAGGGTCGGAGGCGATGACCGCGGCCGAGATCGCCGAACAGCTCGACTACCACGGCTCGTGGTACGACGTCAATATCGACCGCGACTACGCCTACATCAATTTCGCCACCCTCTCGAAATTCTTCGCCGAGACGCTCGCCGTGGCCGAAGAGCTGCTGCTCCGCCCGACCTTTCCCGAGGAGGAGCTGCGCACCTATGCCGCCAAGCGCAAACAACGGCTGGCCATCGACCGCACGAAGGTCGATATCGAGGCCCGCGAGGCGTTCGCCCGGGCGATGTTCGGACCGCAGCACCCCTACGGCATCTCGTCGGACGAGGCGGCCTACGACCGGCTGACACGCACGGACGTCGCGGAGTTCTACCGCCGCTGCTACACGGCCGAAAACTGTTTCGTCGTCTGCAGCGGGCGCATCGGCGACAGGGAACTGCAGGCCGTTGCGGCGCTGGCCGGGCGCATCCCCCGGGGCGGACAGCGGGCGGAGGGATGCTTCCCGGAGCCGGTGACCACCCGCACGGCATTCGTCAGCCACCCCGGAGCCGTGCAGTCGTCGATCCGCATCGGGCGGCTGCTCTTCCCGCGCCAGCACCCCGACTTCGTCGGCATGCAGGTTGTGGCCACGGCACTCGGCGGATACTTCGGGTCGCGCCTGATGCAGAATCTCCGCGAACGCAACGGATACACCTACGGTGTGGTGGCCGCGATGGTCAATTTCGAACGGGCAGGGTACTTCGCCGTGGCCACGCAGGTCGGGACCGACGTGGCACGCGACGCCCTGCGCGAGATCCGCGCCGAGATCGAGCGGCTGCGCACGGAGCCGATGCCCGGGGAGGAGCTCGAACTGGTGAAGAACATGATGACGGGCGAGATGATGCGCATCCTCGACGGGCCGTTCGGGATTGCCGACGTGACGATCGAGAACATCCTCTGCGGCACCGACAACGGAATCATAGCCGAAAATATCCGACGGATACGGAACACGACGCCGGAGGAGGTGAAACGTCTGGCCCACAAGTACCTGAGCGGCGAAGAGCTGGTGACGGTCGTGGCCGGAGCCGAGAATCCCGGGATCTGAAGTCCCCGGGCGGGAAGGGAAGAGACGGAAAGAGAGGGGCGGTCGCGCACACGGCGGATCAGCCGCGGTGTTCGTCCACCCAGCTGGTCAGCTCCACGAAATCGGCGACCGAGAGTTGCTCGGCACGCCGCGTAAAGAAGGGGTGCTCGGCCCCGCCGAAGTCGCCGAAGGCCGACTTGAGCGAATTGCGGATCATCTTGCGGCGCTGGCCGAACGAAGCCTTCACCACACGGATGAACAACGCCTCGTCGCAGCCGAGGTGCTGCGTGGCGTTGCGGCGCAGGCGGATGACGGCGCTCTTGACCTTCGGAGGCGGGTTGAAGACCGTCTCATTGACCGTGAAGAGATACTCGATGTCGTACCACGCCTGCAGCAGCACCGAAAGAATGCCGTACTCCTTCGATCCGGGCGGCTCGGCAAGACGCACGGCGACCTCCCGCTGGATCATGCCGACGCACTCGGGCACCAGGTCGCGGTTCTCCAGCACCTTGAAGAAGATCTGCGAGGAGATGTTGTAGGGGAAGTTGCCGATGATGCGGAGCCCGTGCGGGAAGAGCGAGCGCAGGTCCAGGCGCAGGAAGTCGCCCTCGATGAGCCGCGACGTGAACTCCGGGTAGTGAGCGTGGAGGTAGGCGACACTCTCCGAGTCGATCTCGGCGCCCCACGTCACGATGTCTTCGCGCCGCAGCAGGAACTGCGTCAGCACCCCCATGCCGCATCCCACCTCAAGCACGTCGCAGCGCCGTGCGGCGGCATCCTCCTCCGCGGCCGGGCCGGCGGCCTGTGCGGAGGGCTCCCCTGCCGGCAGCAGCACGGGATCGCCCGAGAGCGAATCGCAGATCTTGCGGGCAATATTCAGATCGACCAGGAAATGCTGGCCCAGGGCTTTTTTGGCTCTAACTTCCGTCATACGCGGCAAAGATACGAAAAAAATCCGCCGGACACACATCCGGCGGATCGACTTCACAACAGATCGGATTTCCGCCCGACCGGGCGACGTCCGGCATGGGCGGCAGGACTTCCGCCCGACGGGACGGCGCGGCAGGCCGCCGTTTCCCGCAGCACGCGATGCACGTCAGGGGCATTCCGGAGCCGGACCGGGCCGGCCGGCGGTGCGGCCGCGCTCAACGTCTTTTCGAACGGCGCGAGCGGCGCCTGGCTCGCTGCTCCTCGTCACGCGCCTCGCGGCGCAGGCGCCGCTGCGTAAGGCGGAACGTATAGAGCAGGCCGACGAAACCGATACCGAGCAACGCCACCCAGAACCACACGGCGATTCCCCGCGGCACATACTCGACGGCATAGATAATACCCGCGATGGCCAGCACCATCAGCACCAGGCGCACGATCTGCATCAGATTGAATTTCATAGTCTCCTCGTTTTTATGGAATCTGGTTCCGGTTCACTTCATCGAGGTGCCGGCGGCGCTTCTTGTGGTATTCGTTCCAGACCATGGCCGCAGCGAAAACGACGAACAGCAGCGCGATGAAGGTATTGTACACATCCACCCGTCCGACATAGTCCCAATAGAGATTGACACCCAGCCAAACGAGCGTCACACACAGAAAGAGCAAAGCAAGCGTAAAGGTCTTTTTGTTCATAGGCACGTATTATTTAGGTTTGAGGGTATCCCCGAAAAAACGGCCTCCACACAAGCCCCGGACCTCGGGAGCGACAAGCGCCCGGACATCCCGGCAAAGGCCGGGACGGCGGCGGTCAGTTGCCCTGCTCGCAGATGAACTTGATGCGGACCAGACGGATCTCCTCCTCGGTGTAGTCGGCACCGAGCTCCTCGATGGCCGCATCGAGCGAGTCGCTCTCGGCGTCCTCCTTGAAGTAGAGGTAGATGTCCTCGATCTTGTCCTCGTCCATGAACTCCTTCAGGTAGTAGGAGATGTCGAGTTTCGTACCCGAATTGACGATGCCCTCGATCTCGGTGAGCAGTTCGTCGAAGTCGAGGTCCTTCGCCCGGGCGATGTCCTCGAAATCCATCTTGCGGTCGATCGACTGGATGATGAAGATCTTGTTGCCCGACTTGTTGCCCACCGACTTGACCACCATGTCCTGCGGCCGGATGATCTCCTTCTCCTCGACATAGGCCTTGATGAGCTTGATGAACTCCTCGCCGAACTTCCGCGCCTTGCCCACGCCTACGCCCGTGATGTTCTGCATCTCCTCGAGCGTGATCGGGTACTGCACGGCCATGTCCTCGAGCGAGGGGTCCTGGAAGACCACGAACGGCGGCAGCCCGTGCTGCTTGGCCACCTTCTTGCGCAGGTCCTTGAGCATCGCGAAGAGCTCCTCGTCGGCCGCGCCGCCCTTGCCCATCGGGGTGACGGCCTCGGCCTCCTTCTCCTCCTCGTCGTAGTCGTGGTCGAGCGTCACGGTGACCGGGAATGGCATCGTGACGTAGTCCTCGCCCTTCTTGTTGATCGAGATCAGTCCGTAGTTCTCGATGTTCTTGTCCACAAGCCCCATGATGAGCGCCTGCCGCAGCACGGCGCCCCAGAAGCGGGCATCGTGGTCGGCACCCGCGCCGAACCACTTCGACTTGTTGTGTCCGTAGCTCTTGATCAGCGCCGTGTTCTTGCCCACGAGCACGTTGATCAGGTAGTCGGCCTTGAACTTGTCGCCGATGTCGCGCAGCGCCTCGAGCGCCATCTTCAGCGCCTGGCGCGCATCGACCTTCGGCTTCGGATTGCGGCAGTTGTCGCAGTTGCCGCAGTTGTCCTCCGTATACTCCTCGCCGAAATAGTGCAGCAGCGTCTTGCGCCGGCACATCGAACTCTCGGCATAGGAGACCGTCTCGAGCAGCAGCAGCTTGCCGATCTCCTGCTCGGCCACCGGCTTGCCCTGCATGAACTTCTCGAGTTTCTGGATATCCTTGTAGCTGTAGAAGGCGATGCAGTGCCCCTCGCCGCCGTCGCGGCCGGCACGCCCCGTCTCCTGGTAGTATCCTTCGAGCGACTTCGGGATGTCGTAGTGGATCACGTAGCGCACGTCGGGTTTGTCGATGCCCATGCCGAAGGCGATCGTGGCGACGATCACCTCGACGCGCTCCATGAGGAAGTCGTCCTGGTTGGCCGCACGCGTCGCGGCATCCATGCCGGCGTGGTAGGCCCGCGCCCGGATGCCGTTGGCCACCAGCAGTTCGGTGAGCTCCTCGACCTTCTTGCGGCTCAGGCAGTAGATGATGCCGCTCTTGCCCTCGTTCTGCTTGATGAAGCGGATGATCTCGCGATCGACGTCGTGCTTGGGACGGATCTCGTAGTAGAGGTTCGGCCGGTTGAACGACGACTTGAAGACCGCCACGTCGGCCATGCCCAGGTTCTTCTGGATGTCCATCTGCACCTTGGGCGTCGCGGTGGCCGTCAGGGCGATCAGCGGCGCCTGCCCGATCTCGTTGATGATCGGGCGGATACGGCGGTACTCCGGACGGAAGTCGTGGCCCCACTCCGAGATGCAGTGGGCCTCGTCGATGGCGTAGAACGAGATCTTGATCTTGCGCAGGAAGGCCACGTTGTCCTCCTTGGTGAGCGACTCGGGCGCGAAATAGAGCAGTTTGGTCTTGCCCTCCATGACATCCGAGCGCACCTGCGCCACGGCCGTCTTGTTAAGCGACGAATTGAGGAAGTGGGCGATGCCCGACTCGGCCGAGAAGGTACGCATGGCATCGACCTGATTCTTCATCAGGGCGATCAGCGGCGAGATGATGATCGCGACCCCGTCCATGAGCAGCGCAGGCAACTGGTAGCACAACGACTTGCCGCCGCCCGTAGGCATCAGCACGAACGTATCCTTACCCTCCAGTACGTTGCGGATCACCGCCTCCTGATTCCCTTTGAACGAAGAAAAGCCGAAGTACTCCTTCAGCTTGTCGTGCAACAAGGCCGAATCGTATTGTTTCATCTCTCCGTTTTTGCTCTACTACTTCACAAAATTCAATGTAAAGATAAAAAACTTTTCGGAAAAAAACATAACTTTGTCGAAAATTATTTGAAAGAAACGCAATGCGTCTGTACACGAGCGAACTCGTCAAAAAATACAAGGCCCGCACCGTCGTGAACCACGTGTCGATCGATGTGAATCAGGGCGAAATCGTCGGTCTGCTGGGTCCGAACGGAGCCGGGAAAACCACGACCTTCTACATGATCGTCGGGCTGATCAAACCCAACGCCGGGAAGATCTTCCTCGAGAACGACCAGAAGCAGGTCTCGGAGCTCACCGAACTGCCTGTCTACCGCCGGGCGCAGCTCGGCGTGGGCTACCTGGCGCAGGAGGCCTCGGTCTTCCGCCGCCTGTCGGTCGAGGACAACATCCGCGCCGTGCTCGAAATGACCTCCTACTCGAAGGAGTACCAGCAGGAGCGCGTCGAGGCCCTCATCGAGGAGTTCCGCCTGCAGAAGGTGCGCAAGAGCCTGGGCATCCAGCTCTCGGGCGGCGAGCGGCGCCGTACCGAGATCGCGCGCGCCGTGGCGATCAACCCGGCCTTCATCCTGCTCGACGAGCCGTTCGCCGGCGTGGACCCGATCGCCGTGGAGGACATCCAGTCGATCGTCGCCACGCTCAAGCACAAGAACATCGGCGTCATCATCACCGACCACAACGTCGATGAGACGCTGGCGATCACCGACCGCACCTACCTGCTCTACGAAGGCAAGATCCTCAAGACCGGCACGGCCGAGGAGCTGGCTGCCGACCCGATGGTCCGCAAGGTCTACCTCGGGCAGCACTTCGAGCTCAAGAAGAGCCACCAGCTGACCCAGGAGATGAAGAACCGCAAGGGCGAGGAGCTCCAGCGGGAGGCCCGCGAGGGCGACACCGCCCCGACGGGCAGCGGGGAGACGGGCCGCGACGAAGCCGCGGCCGAAAAGGACGGACAGCAAAATGGATAGGACCGTCCGGCCGGGCCGCGTCGAAGGCACGCTGACGCCGCCCTGCTCGAAAAGCTACGCACAGCGCGCCCTGGCCGCCGCGCTTCTCGCGGAGGGCGAAACCGTGCTGCGCAACATCGAATTCTGCGACGACACCCGCTCGGCCATGCACTGCATCGAAACGCTCGGCGCCGAAGTGCGCCGCGAGGGAGAGGACGTGCTGCGGATCCGCGGCGGGCTCAACCCGCGCGGCGACCGGCTCACGGTCGGCGAATCGGGGCTGGCCACACGGCTCTTCACCCCCGTGGCCTCGCTCTGCGGCACCCCGATCACGATCGAGGGGCGCGGCACGCTGCTCCGCCGCCCGATGGGGATGATGACCGAACCCCTGCGACGGCTGGGTGTCGAGGTGAACGACAACGGCGGATACCTCCCCTTCCGGGTCTGCGGCCCGATCCGTGGCGGAGAGACGGAGGTGGACGGGTCGGTCTCCTCGCAATTCATCACGGGACTGCTGCTCTCCCTGCCGCTGGCCCGTCAGGACACCACACTCCGGGTGCACAGGGCCGTCTCGACACCTTATTTAGATATGACGATCGACACGGCCGAACGCTTCGGCATCGAGATCGTACACCGCGACTACACGGAGTTCTACATCCCCGGAGGACAGCGCTACCGGGCGATCGACCTCCCGATCGAGGGGGACTGGAGCGCCGCCGCCATGCTGCTCGTGCTGGGTGCCACGGCCGGCGAAGTGACCGTGCGCAACATCTCGCCGCTCTCGAAGCAGGCCGACACGGCCGTCTGCCGCGCCCTCGTCCGGGCCGGAGCCGCCGTGATCAGCGAGCCCGACGCCGTGACGGCCGCACAGCGCCCGCTGCGCGCCTTCGAGTTCGACGCCACACAATGCCCCGACCTCTTCCCCGCACTCGCGGCGCTGGCCGCGGCAGCCGAGGGGGTGAGCCTGCTCCGCGGCACCTCGCGCCTCATACACAAGGAGAGCAACCGTGCCGAGGCGATCCGCGAGGAGTACGGCAAGCTGGGCATCGAGGTGGACCTCTCGGAGGAGGACACGATGCGCATCCGCGGAGGCCGCATCCACGCGGCCCGCGTCTGCAGCCACGGAGACCACCGCATGGCCATGTCGCTCGCGGCGGCCGCCCTGCGCGCCGACGGACCCGTGGAGATCGAGGGAGCCGAGTGCGTGGCCAAGAGCTACCCGGGATTCTTCGAGGACCTGGCACAGATCCGCCGATAAGGACGGCAAGGTGCCGCACACCCCAAAATATTCGAACGGATGAACCAATTCGGACAACATTTCCGGCTCGCCATCTGGGGCGAGTCGCACGGGCCGCAGATCGGCATCACGATCGACGGCGTCCCGCAAAGCATCGAACTTTCAGAGGCCGACTTCGAGGCCGACCTCGCACGCCGCCGGAGCGGCGCCCCGGGCACAACCCCGCGCCGCGAGGAGGACCGCCCGCAGATCGTATCGGGGCTCTACGAGGGCTGCACGACCGGGGCTCCGCTCACGATCGTCTTTGCCAACAACGACACCCGCCCGCAGGACTACGCCGGGCTGGAGACACACTTCCGCCCGTCGCACGCCGACCTGATCGCCCACCGCAAGTTCGGAGGATTCAACGACCCGCGCGGCGGAGGACACTTCTCGGCCCGCCTGACCGTGGCGCTCGTAGCCGCAGGCGTCGTCGCCAAGAAGATGCTGCCGGAGCGCGTCCGCTTCACGACCCGGCTGGTCGAGGTGGGCGGATGCAGCGACCCGGCCCGCTTCGAGGAGGTCGTCCGCGCGGCCGCAGCCGAGGGCGACTCGGTGGGCGGCGTGGTCGAATGCAGCATCGAGGGGGTCATGCCGGGTCTGGGCGAACCCTTCTTCGACTCGGTGGAGAGCATGATCGCCCACCTGCTCTTCTCGATCCCGGCCGTCAAGGGGGTGGAGTTCGGGAGCGGATTCGCCGGAAGCCGCATGCGCGGGTCGGAGAACAACGACCCGATCCTCGACATTGCGGGGACCACCGCCACGAACCACGCCGGCGGCATCAACGGCGGCATTGCCAACGGCAATCCGATCGTCGTGCGTGTCGCCGTGAAACCCACGCCCAGCATCGCCCGCGAACAGATGACCTACAACCTCGAGACGGACAGCGTCGAGCCGCTGCGCATCCGCGGCCGCCACGACGCATGCGTCGCCCTGCGCGGCGCGGTGGTCGTCGAGGCCGCCTGCGCCATCGCGCTGGCCGACCTTAAATGCCGGTGCCGATGCTGACGCGGCGCAGGGCGGTCGGCATGCTCGCCGAACGGCTCACGGGGCTCTACGACCCGTGCGAGGCGCGCAGCATCGCGCGTCAGGCCGCAGCCTTCTACGCGGGAATCACCCTGCCGGCCCTGCTGGCCGACCCCGAAGCGGAGATCGACGCCCCGGAGCTGGAGCAGGCTGCCGAACGGCTGGCTGCGGGCGAGCCGCTGCAATACGTCCTCGGCGAGAGCGAGTTCTTCGGACGCCGTTTCGCCGTCCGGAAGGGGGTGCTGATCCCCCGGCCCGAAACCGAGGAGCTGGCAGCGCTCGTCGTGCGCCGCGAACGGGGCCGGGCGCCGCGGCTGCTGGACATCGGGACCGGCAGCGGATGCCTGGCCGTCACGCTGGCCCTCGAACTTCGCGATGCGGAGGTATGGGCCGCGGACATCTCCGAAGAGGCCCTCGCCGTAGCCGGGGAAAATGCCCGGGCACTCGGTGCCCGGGTGGCGTTCCGCAGGGCCAATGCGCTGCACGACCTCGCGGAGCGGTTCGACGGACCGTTCGACCTGCTGGTCTCCAACCCGCCCTACGTTCCCGAAAGCGACCGGGCCGCCATGCATGCCAATGTCCGCGACCACGAGCCGGCACTGGCCCTCTTCGTCCCGGACGACGACCGGATCCGATTCTACCGCGCCATCGCCCGGGCCGGGCAGCAGCTGCTGCGCCCCGGCGGGAGGCTCTATTTCGAAATCTACGAACACGCCGCGGAGGAGATCGTGCGGATGCTCGGTGCCGAAGGGTATACCGGCATCGAGGTGCACGAGGACCTCAACGGCAAAGCCCGGATGACATGCGCCGCACGACCCGAATGACCCCGCAGGAGGAGAAGCCCGGGGAGCGGCGGACGAAGAGCCCCGAGCAGGCGCTCGCCTCGCTGATGCGGCTCTGTGCCCGCGCCGAGAAGTGCGAAAGCGACGCCCGGCGGCTGTTGCGCGGCTGGGGCATCGGGGAGGAGGAGGCTTCGCGGATCGTGGAGCGGCTGATCCGCGACCGCTTCATCGACGACGGGCGCTACGCGGCGGCTTTCGTCCGCGAAAAGCTCCGGCTGAGCGGCTGGGGCGAATACAAGATCCGCGCGGCCCTGACCCGCAAGGGAATCGACCGCGCGCTGATCGACCGGGAGCTGGCCGGCTTCGACCGCGAAGGCATGCACGAACGGCTGCAGGCGCAGCTGGCGCGCAAGGCCCGCACGGTGCGGCAGACCGCGCCCCGCGAACTGAAGGCGAAACTGATCCGGTACGGACTTTCACTCGGATACGACTACGGGACGGTGATCGAGACCGTCTCGACAATGATCGAAGACAACGAACCATGCGAACCATTCTGACACTGCTTGCCGCCGCCCTGACCGCATCCGCGGCCCGGGGACAGCGGCTCAATCCCGACGACTATATCTACCCCGTGCGGGACGTTCCGGGACTCTATTCGGCCAACTTCGGGGAGCTCCGGCCGGGGCATTTCCATGCCGGCATCGACATCAAGACCGACGGGGTCGAGGGCAAGGCGCTCGTGGCCGTGGCCGACGGCCATGTCTCCCGCGTGGTGCTCCAGCCCGGCGGGTACGGACGGGCCGTATACCTGACACTCGACAACGGCGTGACGGCCGTATACGGTCATCTGCGCAACTTCCGCGACGACATCGAGGAGCACGTCCGCTCCGAACGCTACGCACGGCGCGCAAACAGCGTGGACCTTTGGTTCGAGGCCGGCCGCTGGCCCGTCGCGCAGGGCGATACGATCGGATGGTCGGGCAACAGCGGCTCGTCGATGGGCCCCCACCTCCACTTCGAACTGCGCGACACGCCGACCCAGCGGCTCCACAACCTGGTGCGCGAAGGGGTGATCCGCCCCAAGGACAACCTCCCGCCGCGCATCATGCGCCTGCACTACGTCGAGATCGACACGCTCGACGACGGGACGCCCGTGCGCAGCCGCCCCCACACCTATGCCGTAGTCCGCGAGGCCGAAGGGCGCTACCGTCTGGCCCGGGGCGACGAGGCCGTCGAGGTGGGCCGCAGGGGCTACTTCGTGGCCGAGGTTTCGGACCGCCGCAACGACGTGCAGAACACGTTCGGCGTGTGGCGCGTCCAGGCGGCGATCGACGGAGAGCCCTATTTCGAGTACCGCATGGACGGATTCACGCACGACCTCTCGCGGTGCTGCGACGCCGTGAGCTGCTATCCCGTGCAGGTCGCCTCGCGCAACGAGGCGATCCGTCTGGCCCGGCTCGACCGCTCGCCCGAGCTCTTCTACCCGATTCTCCGGGAGCGGGGTCTGGTGCGCGCAGCCGCCGGAGAGAGGCACCGGATAAGAATCGAGGCCGAAGACGACTGCGGCAACATATCGGCTCTCGAGTTCGAGATCGAGGGACGCGACGGCGAGTTCCGCGCCAAAGCCGACCCGCAGGGTACGGCCCTCCGGCCGGACCGGACCGCAACGATGCGCATCGGCAACAGCGCCCGGATGACCGTTCCGGAAGGTGCGCTCTACGAACCGATCCACGCCTGGCCGGAGATCCGGCAGGCCCCGGCAGCCCCCAAGGGGGTGCGGGTCTTCTCGCCGGCCTACCATTTCCTCGACCCCTCGACACCGCTGCGGAGCGCCGTCACCGTCTCGGTGAATGCCGACATCCCCCGGGCCCTGCAGCTGCGCACGGTGCTGGCCCTCCGCAACCACCGCGGCGCGCTGGTATACGCCGGCGGGCACTGCACGAACGGCGTGGTGACGGCCTCGACCCGCACGGCCGGCGACCTGGTGGTCGTGGCCGACACGCTGGCGCCCGTCGTCAGAGCCCGCTTCGAACGGGGCGCCGACCTCTCGCGCGCCCGGTCGCTGCAGTTCCACGCCGGGGACAACTTCTCGGGGATTGCGGGCTGGAGGCTCGAGATCGACGGCGAATGGGTCCCCTGCGACCGTTTCCCGATGCGCGGCACGCTCGTGCACCGATTCGACCGTCCGGCCTCGCACGGCCGCCACACGGTGCGCCTCACCGTGACGGACGCCTGCGGAAACACCGCCCGCCTCGAGACCGAGTTCATGCGGTAACCCCTGCGGCAGCTCCGCACCGGCCCCCGCGGCACGGAGCCGGAGCCCCTCCGCGGGACAAAACTCAGAAAATCGGGGAATAAGTTTGCAGAAGACCCGAAATTTCGTACTTTTGCACCTGCATTGTGCGCCCGGGCGCCGCAATGTGTCGGTTCCGTAGCTCAGTTGGATAGAGCAACAGCCTTCTAAGCTGTGGGTCTTGGGTTCGAATCCCAACGGAATCACGACAAAACGGAAGGGAGATGTCCGCTGGCGGACATCTCCCTTCTTTCATCGTACCGGCCACGCTGACCGTCAGAGACTGCGCACCGCAAAGCGGGCCGCACGCCGCGCCTCCTTCCGCTCGAAGGCCTCACGCACCGAGGGACACTGCCGGCGGAAGCGGTCGAACGTATCGCGCGAAAGGTCGTAGCGGCGGCAGATCTGCGCCACCGAGCGGTCCTCGTCGAGCATGCGGATCACTGCCAGGCGGTTCTCGACCAGCACGTTGAGTTTCGTGAAACTCCCCTTGCGGCGCCCCAGCACCACCCCCTCGGCCTTGCGGCGCGCCAGAGCCTCCTTGGTGCGCATCGATATCAGGTTGCGCTCGATCTCGGCCACCAGTCCGAACGCGAAACACAGCACCTTGCTGTTGATCGTATTGTCGAATGTGTATCCCTCCTTGGTCGTGTAGAGGTTGATCTGTTTCTTCCGGCACCGCCCCATGATCGACATGATGTCGGTGAGCGTCCGGCTCAACCGCGAAATCTCGGTCACGACCAACGTATCGCCCCGTTTCATCCGCCGGAGCAGCGTTCCCAGCTTGCGGTCACGTTCGCGCGTCTTGCCGCTCACGACCTCCGTAACCCACACATCCACTTCCCAATTCCGGTTCTTCGCAAAACGCCGGATCTCATCCTGCTGGTTGGCAGGATGCTGCTTCTCCGTACTAACCCGTAAATAACCTACAATCATAGCTGTTCGTTTTACGCGGAGACGACGTTGTCTCCGCGCGGGAAATGATACGAATTTTTCCCCGAACAGCCCCGGCGGCGCATCGAAAGCACCCGACACCTCCCGGGAAACGGCCGCAAAGAGGACAGAGTCCGTTTTTTCGCCGGTTTATTTGGCCGACCCGATTTTTTTGCCTACATTTGCGGGCTTCAAATCCCGTAAGGGTGAGCGTTTTTTATTAACCTACACAAATTTTAGCTACAATGGCTGTTAAAATTCGTCTGGCACGTCACGGCAAGAAGGGCTACGCCTTCTACCACATCGTTGCCGCAGATAGCAGAGCGCCACGTGATGGTAAGTTCATCGAGAAGTTGGGCACCTACAACCCCAACACGAATCCTGCTACGATCGATCTGTGCTTCGAGAAAGCACTGGATTGGTTACAGAAAGGCGCACAACCCACGGATACCTGCCGTGCCATCCTCTCCTACAAGGGCGTGCTCTACAAGAAGCACCTCCTGGGCGGTGTAGCCAAGGGCGCATTCACCGAGGCTGAGGCCGAGGCCCGCTTCAACAAGTGGCTCGAGGCAAAGGCCGGCAAGATCGAGGCCAAGACCAACAAGCTGGCCGCCGATGCCAAGTCGGCAGAGAAGGCCCGTCTGGCCGCCGAGGCCAAGGTCAATGAGGAGCGCGCTGCCGCCATCGCCGAGAAGAAGGCCGCAGCCGAGGCTGCCGCACGTGAGGCTGCCGAAGCAGCTGCCGCTGAGGCTGCTGCCGCCGCAACCGAGGAGGCTGCCGCAGAGGCTCCCGCTGCCGAATAAGGCCGGATCGAGATCCGATAAACAGCAGATCGTCCCGCACGCGGACGATTTGCTGTTTTTTTTGTATTTTTATCCCCCGAAACAACCTTTTTCGCCATGACTGTTCCCGCAGGCAGAATCAACCGCCTCTTCGGCACCGACGGCGGTGTGATGCTCTCGCTCTATCCCGCATTCCCGGAGGAGTTCGACACCGAAACCCCGCTGCTCGTCTCGATCGACGGGCTCGACGTACCGCTCTACTGCGAGCGCTTCGAACGCCGCGGCGCCACCGGCGCCACGGCCACATTTGCCGATTTCGACACCGAACGGCGGGCCGGCGAGCTGCTCGGACTCGAATTCCGCATCGAGCTGCACGAGGAGGAGGACGACGACGCATTCTACCTCGAAGACCTCATCGGCTTCCGCGTGGAGGGCACCGAGACGCGCCACGACTCCGAGCCCAAGCATTTCGAGGGGGTGCTGACCGACTTCTACGACAGCGAGGCCAACCCGCTCTTCGAACTGGAGATCGGCGGGCGGCAGGTGCTCGTGCCGGCTGCCGAGGAGTTCATCGCCCACATCGACTTCGAGGAGAGGCGGATCCATCTCGTGTTGCCCGAGGGTCTGCTGGACCTCGAGTAAAGGAAAACAACACAACAGCTACGGACAAATGGCACGTGTAGTAATCGGACTTTCGGGCGGCGTCGATTCGTCGGTCGCCGCATGGCTCCTCAAGGAGCAGGGGCACGAGGTCATCGGGCTCTTCATGATCAACTGGCACGACACCACGGGGACGCTCGAGGGCGACTGTCCGTGGCACGACGACCGGCTCTTCGCCGAGCTGGTGGCCAAGAGGCTCGACATCCCGCTGCACACGGTCGATCTCTCGAAGGAGTACCGCACACGGGTGGTCGATTACATGTTCGCCGAGTACGAACGGGGCCGCACGCCCAATCCCGACGTGCTGTGCAACCGCGAGATCAAGTTCGACGTCTTCCTGCGCGAGGCGCTGAAGCTCGGGGCCGACTACGTCGCCACGGGGCACTACTGCCGCAAGGAGGAGGCCGTGCAGGCGGACGGCAGCGTCGTCTACCGCCTGCTGGCCGGAAGCGACCCGAACAAGGACCAGAGCTACTTCCTGTGCCAGCTCTCACAGGAGCAGCTGAGCCGCGCCCTCTTCCCCGTGGGCGGGCTGCTCAAGCCCGAAGTGCGGCGCATCGCCACCGAACAGGGGCTGGCCACGGCCAAGCGCAAGGACTCGCAGGGCATCTGCTTCGTCGGGAAGGTCGATCTGCCGGTATTCCTCCAGCAGAAACTCGCCTCGAAGCGCGGCAACGTCCACGAGATCCTCGCCACGTGGCCCAAGTTCCGGCGCGACACGACCCCCGTGCCCGAGGGCGTGGAGCCCACGGACGAACGGCTGGCCGAGCTGGCCGAACCGTGGCACTTCACCGTGCGCGACGGCAAGAAGATCGGCGAGCACAACGGCGCCCACTTCTACACCATCGGGCAGCGGAAGGGGCTCGGCATCGGCGGCCGCAAGGAGTCGCTCTTCATCCTCGCGACGGACACGGAGCAGAACGTCGTCTACGTCGGCGAGGGCGACAGCCATCCCGGACTGTGGCGCCCGGCCCTGCACATCCTGCCCGGCGAGGTCCACTGGGTCGATCCGCTGCAACGCCTCGCCCCCGGCCAAAGCCGCCGGTTCCGGGTGCGCATCCGCTACCGCCAGCCGCTGCAGGAGGCACGGCTCTTCATGCGCGACAGCGGCGCCTGGATCCTCTTCGACGAACCCCAGCGGGGCATCACCCCGGGGCAGTTCGCCGCCTGGTACGACGGCGACGAGCTGGTCGGCTCGGGCGTCATCGCCGGGTAGCCCGGCAACGAAGCCCTGCCTTCGAGACGGTTCCGCACACAGGGCGCCATACCCCCGACCGCGGACTTTGGCACACGGATTGCTCTTGGGGAAGCAAACCAATTCAATTCGCAACGACATGAAAAAATTGCTTCTCAGTCTGCCCCTGCTGGCCCTCTTCGCCGCAGGGTTCTTCGGGTGTTCGCAAAGCCGCGAGTGGAACAAGGAACAGCGCCAGGCCATGCGCGAAGCCCTCCGCGACTACCGACAGATGGTCTACCTCGACGACCTGACCGATGCCGAGTTCGTACTCTTCGCGGACGGCGTGGCCAACGATCTCGAGGGGGCGTACCCCGTCTACACGACCTTCATCGAGATGCCGGGTGTGGACGACACGGTGGAGATGGTTGTCGTCACGGCCATCGTGGACGAACTCAACGCCGACGCCCACAACATGCGCCACATCTATCCCTACAACTACCTCGTCTCGCAGGGCATCCTGCCGGCCGGGCTGACCCGCGACCAGCAGAAAGCCTTCTACCAGTGCTTCGCCGGCAAGGTCAATGCCGCCTACAACACCGTCTCGCAGTTCTTCAACGCCGTGCTGGCCGACACGACCGACCTGTCACAGATCCGCCGGATGGAGAGCCAGTGCGCCAACGACCTCTTCGAATGGAGTGTGACGGAGATCGACGTGGTCGAGACCGTGCCCGCACAATAAAACCCTTCCGGGAGAGGCCCTCCGCTTCCCCGACAGAGCTCCCCGCGGAAACGCTCCGCGGGGAGTTTTTTGCCTGACGGGAAAACCGGTCGCCTATCCATGCATAAGCGAATTTAAGCTATAGCTAAGTTTTTCGTTCGGCAACTTTTTTAGTTTTACATAGGAAAAAGATAACAGCAGCATGAAATCCGCTTTCGATCAATACGTCAGTGCAGCCGTCCGCAAAGAGCGTATGGCCCAGGGTGTCTCGCAGGCGACACTGGCATATGGGATCGGGGTAAGCGATGGATTCATCAGTCAGGTCGAGAGCCCCAGACACCGGGCCAAATACAACCTGAACCACCTCAACGAGATCGCCCGGTTCCTCGGCTGCTCGCCCCGCGATTTCCTGCCCGAAAAACCGCTCTGATGTTGCGTATGACGCCGCGCCGGACCCTTCTTGCCGCCATCGCGGCACTCGCGGCCCTCACCCTGCCGGCCGTCGTACCCCATGCCGCCGCACAACGGCCGCAGAGACCCCGCACGGGCTTCGCCTTCTACGACGTGGACCGTCTCTACGACACCCTCCCCTCGCCTTTCTACGACGACACGGACTTCACGCCGCAGGGACGGCTGAAATGGGATACGGAACGGTACCGCAGCAAGATCCGACGCACGGCCGCCGTGATCGACTCGATGGCCCTGCCCCTGGTAGCCCTCTACGGGGTGGAGAATGAACGGGTGGTCCGCGACCTGGCCGCCGCATGCCGGGGCGACTACTCCTACCTGCACCGCACGCTCAACACACTCGACGGACTCGACTTCGCCCTGCTCTACTACGGCGACCGCTTCTTCCCCCACCGCACCGAACCGGGCGACCGAACCCTCTACGTCGAGGGGACTCTCGGGCGGGATACCGTGGGGCTGCTGCTCGTCCGCGACCGGCGCATGCTGCCCTGGATCATCGGCGAACTGCGCGAGGAGCGGCCGCAGGTCAGGCTCCTCGTGGCCGGCAGCGTCACCCCGCGCGACGCCGCCCGCTGGGGACTGCACGACGCCACGGCCCGCGCCGAAGAGGCCGGGCGCGGCACGGTGCGCAGCGGCGGACGGTGGGTCATGCGCGACCGCATACTCGCGGATCCGCGGCTGGAGGCCTCACGGGGCGATGTCTACGCCCGCCGGTGGCTTGTCGATCCTTCGACGGGAGACCCGCTCCGAACCATCGACCGGCAGCGCTATCGGGACGGATACGGAGCCTCGCTGCCCGTATTCGTATACATACGGTAGATTTTTTTGGAGGTTTCGAAAAGTTTTGTTATATTCGCAATCCCTTCACCGGAAATAGACTGACGTGCGGGCGGCGCAATGATGCCGCCACGCTTTTGCCGTCTCCGGTGGAAACGTTTTTTTGCAATTTTTTAATTTAAATAACCCTTAATCGAAAAAACTATGGCAGACGTTAAACGTGTCTACACCTTCGGCAACAAAGAGGCCGAAGGAAACGGCAAAATGCGTGAACTGCTCGGTGGCAAGGGAGCCAACCTCGCCGAGATGAACCTCATCGGCATCCCCGTACCCCCGGGATTCACCATCACGACGGAGGTTTGCACCGAGTACTATGCTCATGGCAAGCAGGCCGTCATCGAGATGCTCCGCCCCGAGGTGGAGCGCGCAATGCAGAACATCGAGCGCCTCACCGGCATGAAGTTCGGCGACAAGGAGATGCCGCTGCTCGTATCGGTACGCTCGGGCGCCCGCGCCTCGATGCCCGGCATGATGGATACGATCCTCAACCTCGGTATGAACGACCAGGCCGTCGAGGCCGTGGCCAAGCGCACGGGCAACCCCCGTTTCGCATGGGACTCGTACCGCCGCTTCGTGCAGATGTACGGAGACGTGGTGCTCGGCATGAAGCCCGTATCGAAGGAGGATCACGACCCGTTCGAGGAGATCATCGACGCACTGAAGCACAAGCGCGGCGTGAAGAACGACACCGACCTGACCACCGACGACCTGAAGGAGCTGGTCAAGAGCTTCAAGGAGGCCGTGAAGAAGCAGACCGGCGAGGACTTCCCGACCAACCCCTGGGATCAGCTCTGGGGCGCCATCTGCGCCGTGTTCGGCTCGTGGATGAACGAGCGCGCCATCCTCTACCGCAAGCTCAACAACATCCCCGCCGAGTGGGGGACCGCCGTATCGGTGCAGGCCATGGTATTCGGCAACATGGGCAACAACTCCGCAACCGGCGTGGCCTTCTCGCGCGACGCCGCAACGGGTGAGAACATCTTCAACGGCGAATACCTGATCAACGCTCAGGGCGAGGATGTCGTGGCCGGCATCCGCACCCCGCAGCAGATCACCATCGAGGGCTCGAAGCGCTGGGCCAAGGCCCAGAACATCTCCGAGGAGGAGCGCAAGGCCAAATACCCCTCGCTCGAAGAGGTGATGCCCGAGGTATACAAGGAGCTCAACGAGATCCAGCACCACCTCGAGCAGTACTTCACCGACATGCAGGACATCGAGTTCACGATCCAGGACGGCAAGCTCTGGATGCTCCAGTGCCGCAACGGCAAGCGTACCGGCGCCGCCATGGTCAAGATCGCCATGGACATGCTCCGCGAGGGTCTGATCGACGAGAAGACCGCCGTACTGCGCTGCGAGCCCGCAAAGCTCGACGAGCTGCTCCACCCCGTATTCGACAAGAAGGCCATCGCTACGGCACAGGTCATCACGAAGGGTCTGCCCGCATCGCCGGGTGCCGCTACGGGTCCGGTGGTATTCTTCGCCGAGGACGCCGAGAAGGTGCTCGCCGCAACGGGACAGAAGGCCATCCTGGTGCGCATCGAGACCTCGCCAGAGGACCTGAAGGGCATGCTCGACGCGGCCGGCATCCTCACCGCACGCGGCGGTATGACCTCGCACGCTGCGGTCGTTGCCCGCGGCATGGGCAAGTGCTGCGTATCGGGCGCCGGTGAGCTCGAGATCGACTACAAGGCCCGCACGATCCAGGTGAACGGATTCACCGTCAAGGAGGGCGACTGGATCTCGCTCAACGGTTCGACCGGCGAGGTGTACCTGGGTCAGGTGGCCACGAAGGCCGCCGACCTGAGCGGCGACTTCGGCAAGCTCATGGAGCTGGCCGGCAAGTATGCCGTGCTGAAGGTCCGCGCCAATGCCGACACGCCGAAGGACGCCAAGCAGGCATTCGAGTTCGGCGCCGAGGGTATCGGCCTCTGCCGCACGGAGCACATGTTCTTCGAGGGCGACCGCATCAAGGCCATCCGCGAGATGATCCTCGCCGACGATGAGGCCGGACGCCGCGTGGCCCTCGCGAAGCTGCTGCCCATGCAGCGCGGCGACTTCGAGGGTCTGTTCAAGGCCATGAACGGATATCCCGTGACGGTCCGCCTGCTCGATCCCCCTCTGCACGAGTTCGTGCCCCACGACGAGAAGGGACAGAAGGAGATGGCCGAGGAGATGAACGTACCCCTGCAGAAGATCGTCGCCAAGGTCGAGTCGCTGGCCGAGTTCAACCCCATGCTGGGTCACCGCGGCTGCCGTCTGGGCAACACCTATCCGGAGATCACCGAGATGCAGGCCCGTGCCATCATCGAGGCCGCAATGAACGTCAAGGCTTCGGGTATCCCCGTACACGTGGAGATCATGGTGCCGCTGGTGGGCAACCACAAGGAGCTGCGCTACCAGAAGAAGATCATCGACTCGACCGCCGAGCAGGTCTTCTCGGAGCGCAACGACAAGATCGACTACATGGTCGGCACGATGATCGAGGTGCCGCGCGCTGCCGTAACGGCCAACCAGATCGCCGAGGTCGCCGAGTTCTTCTCGTTCGGTACGAACGACCTGACGCAGATGACCCTCGGATTCTCGCGCGACGACATCGGCAAGTTCCTCCCGATCTACCTCGAGAAGGGCATCCTGAAGAACGACCCGTTCCAGATCCTCGACCGCAACGGCGTGGGTCAGCTGATCCGCGAGGCCGTATTCAAGGGCCGCGGTACGCGCCCGACGCTCAAGTGCGGTATCTGCGGCGAGCACGGAGGCGAACCCTCGTCGGTGGAGTTCTGCCACTACGCAGGTCTCAACTACGTGAGCTGCTCGCCCTTCCGCGTGCCCATCGCCCGCCTGGCCGCCGCCCACGCAGCGCTCAACGAGAAGTAGGAAACGGCCCGATATTTGTACCGAAACGGTCCGCAGCCATATATGGCCGCGGACCGTTTTCCGTTATCGGACAAGAGTACGAACCTTTTTATTTGGCCGGACGGGAAATAATTCATATCTTTGTTTTAAGACAATTCAGGAAAACGGGAAGAGTCAAACCTAAAATAGAAACAATGAAAAAGTTCATCTTTTCGGCCATCGCCGCACTGTTCGCATTCACGGCAGCATCGGCACAGGATGCGGGACGCTGGGCCGTAGGTCCCCGCATGAACATCTACACCAACGCCGGCGACGGCATCGTGGGTCTCGGCGGATTTGCCCGCTACAGTTTCACGGACAACTGGCGCATCGAGCCCTCGCTCATGGCCCTGCTCCACAACGGATGCTCGATCGACATGAGCTGCGACGTGCAGTATGTCTTCCACATCACCGGCGAATGGGATCTCTACCCCGCCGTAGGTATCACGGCCAACGATATCGGCGAGTGGGCCGCAGGTCTGAACATCGGCGGCGGATTCAACTACGCCGTAGCCCGCGACTGGGACATCTCGGCCGGTCTGAAGTGGCAGCCCATGTTCGACGACTGGCGCAAGAATCCCGTGGTGATCAGCATCGGTGCCTCATACCGATTCTGATCCGCAGCAGCCGACAAACAAAAAATCCCGGACCTTTCGAGGTTCGGGATTTTTCATGCCGGGTTGCGAATACGGCAACATGCAATCGTGTGACGGGCTGCGATCCAAAGACCGTGCGTCCTGCCGGGCGCTTCCCCGACCCGTCAGCGGGTCTTGTAGCCGCAACGATACTTGCCCTTGGCGAGGTTGAGCAGCTTGCCCTTGAGCAGCTGACGGCGCAGCGGAGCGATGCGGTCGGTGAAGACCACCCCTTCGATATGGTCGTACTCGTGCTGGATGACCCAGGCCTTAAGGCCCGTGAACTCCTCGTCGTGCTCCACGAAATCGGTATCCATGTAGCGCATGCGGATCGACAGCGACCGGGGAACGTCGGCATGGATGCCCGGGAAGGAGAGGCAGCCCTCGTTGTAGGTCTTCTTCTCGTCGGAATAGGCGTAGATCTCGGGATTGATGAAGGCCCGCTTGTAGTCCGCACACGAAGGGTCGTCCTCGGCCCACGGCGTGCAATCGACGATGAACAGGCGGATATCCTTGCCGATCTGCGGAGCGGCCAAACCGACCCCTTCGGCCTCCTCGAGCGTGAGGAACATGTCCTCAACGAGCTGTTTGAGCCCCGGGTAGTCCGGGGCGATCTCGTGACAGTGCTTGCGCAGCACCTCGTCACCGTATATTACGATCGGATAAATCATTTTTCAAACTCCATATAGCTCTGCAAAATGATCGTTGCAGAAATTTTATCAACCAAAGCCTTGTCGCGGCGGGCCATGCGCCCGATGCCGCTCTCGAGCATCGCCCGGTGTGCCAGCACCGAAGTGAAGCGTTCGTCGTGAAAGACGACCTGCTTGTCGGGATAGCGCCTGCGGAGCCGCGCGGCCAGCGGCTCGATGAACCGCCACGTATCGGACGGCGTGCCGTCCATGCGGGAGGGTTTCCCCAGGACGATCGTCGAAACCTCCTCGCGGGCGAAGTAGGCCTCGAGCCAACGCTCGAGCTCCTTCGTCGCGACGGTCTCAAGCCCCCCGGCGATGAGCCGCAGGGGATCGCTCACGGCGATACCCGTGCGTTTCGTGCCGTAGTCTATGGCCAGGATGCGTCCCATCTTGCTGCTGCGCCAACCGGGTCCGCTGCTACAGATTCAGTTTGCGGAAGAGCTTGCGGTAGGAGCACTCCTGATCGACCAGTGCATGCAGCGCCTCGATCTTCACGCGCTCCTGCTGCATCGAATCGCGGTGACGGACCGTCACCGTGCCGTCCTCGAGCGTCTGACCATCGACGGTGACGCAGAAAGGCGTACCGATGGCATCCTGACGGCGGTAGCGCTTGCCGACCGAATCCTTCTCGTCGTAGACCACGTTGTAGTCATACTTCAGCTCATCGACGATCTTCTGCGCCACCTCGGGCATGCCGTCCTTCTTCACGAGCGGCAGGATGGCCACCTTGACGGGAGCCAGGGCTGCCGGCAGGCGCAGCACGACGCGCGAATCGCCGCCCTCGAGCTGCTCCTCGGTGTATGCGGCAGACATGACCTGCAGGAACATGCGGTCCACGCCGATCGAGGTCTCGACCACATAGGGCACATAGCTCTCGCCCGTCTCGGGATCGAAATACTGGATCTTCTTGCCCGAGAACTTCTGGTGGTTGCCCAGGTCGAAGTCCGTGCGGGAGTGGATGCCCTCGACCTCCTTGAAGCCGAACGGGAAGTTGTACTCGATGTCCGTGGCGGCATTGGCATAGTGGGCCAGCTTCTCGTGGTCGTGGAAACGGTAGTTGTCGTCGCCGAAGCCCAGGGCGCGGTGCCAGGCCATGCGGGTCTCCTTCCAACGGTTCCACCACTCCATCTCGGTGCCCGGGCGCACGAAGAACTGCATCTCCATCTGCTCGAACTCGCGCATGCGGAAGATGAACTGACGGGCCACGATCTCGTTGCGGAAAGCCTTGCCGATCTGTGCGATACCGAACGGCAGCTTCATGCGTCCGGTCTTCTGCACGTTCAGGAAGTTCACGAAGATACCCTGGGCGGTCTCCGGACGCAGGTAGATCGTCGAGGCACCCTCGGCCGTCGAGCCCATCTGCGTCGAGAACATCAGGTTGAACTGGCGCACCTCGGTCCAGTTGCGCGTGCCCGAGATCGGGCAGGCGATCTCACAGTCGAGGATGATCTGGCGCAGGCCGGCAAGGTCGTTGGCATTCATCGCCTCGGTGAAGCGCTCATGTACGGCGTTGCGGCGGGCGAGCACCTCCACCACGCGCGGCGAGGTCTCGCGGTACTTGGCCTCGTCGAAAGCCTCGCCGAAACGCTTGCGGGCCTTCTCGATCTCCTTCTCGACCTTCTCGTCCTGCTTGGCGATCCAATCTTCGATCAGCACGTCGGCGCGGTAGCGCTTCTTCGAATCGCGGTTGTCGATCAGCGGGTCGTTGAAGGCGGACACATGGCCCGAAGCCTCCCACGTCCTGGGGTGCATGAAGATGGCGGCATCGAGTCCCACGATGTTCTCGTGCAGCTTGACCATCGAGTCCCACCAGTAGCGCTTGATGTTGTTTTTCAGCTCCACGCCGTTCTGTCCGTAGTCATAGACGGCGGCCAGACCGTCGTAGATCTCGCTCGAAGGGAACACGAATCCGTACTCCTTGCAATGGGCGACCAGTTTCTTGAAAAGTTCTTCCTGCGTCATCGTATTATGGTATTTTACTGATTTTTTCGTTTCCAAATTACAAAGGTACAAAATTAACGAGAATTTATGCCCGTTCCGGTTTTTTTTCTATATATTTGTCACAAAAGAGATCCGGGCTGCAGTGCCGGATAGCGGATAAAAACACATCATCACAAATACCCGTCAAACAATCCAAAATCCCCAAAAACATGAAACCCGCAAAACTGCTGTTGTTTGTCATGCTGTTTGCCATGGCCTGCAGCGAAAAAGAAGAGAATCCGGGAGACTTCGGAGAGATCCAGATACCGGACGTCGGCCAACTGGACCAGACAATCGGACTGGAAGGAACGGAGAAGCCGGCAAGCATCACCTTCCGTACCGCCGACGCATGGACCTCGACGATCGTGCAAACCCGCGCCGACGCCCCAGACTGGATCTCCATCTCGCCCGATCACGGCGATCAGGCAGGAAGCTATACGATACAAATCGATGTGAAGCCCAACGACACGGGAGCGGAACGCTCGGCTGTGGTCTCGATCCGCTGCAACAATTCGGAGGTCAATGTCTCGGTCACGCAGGAGTTCGAGGAGCCCAGCATGCGCACGACACTCGGACGCCTGGCCCGCATCACGGAGTATGAAAACGACAAGATCGAATCGGTTGCAGTCTTCTCCTACGACGAAGAAGAGCGCATCCTGTCGGTCATCACCTATCTGGACGCGGACCTTTCCCAAAAGGCCGAGAGCTGGGAGTTCTCCTACCCACCCTACAACTCTTCGAAGGTCACCGTCACCGAGACGCACTACGACAAGACTCAGGCCTACGGATATGTCTGGGAATGCGAAGGCGGCTTCACCACCCCCTCGCGCTCATTCATCCAATACGCCACCGCAACATCCCTGCTCAATTCCAGCGAGGTCCGGCAATTCTCCTTCTATTACGATGCGAACGGACTCAAGCAGGTCGAAAAGAGTTTCTATCAGGACGGAGGCATCATTCCGGACTATGAAGGCCTTGATATCTACTCGTACGAAACCGAGGACAACTGCTCGAAGATCCAGCGAACCATCCTGGATCAGCAGGGTCAGCCAAAAGAAGAGGTAGTCACACAACTCTTCTCGTACGACGAACGTGTCAGCAAATACGACGCAGGACTCGACTACGAACAACTTTTCCTGTTAGGAAGATCCTCCGCCACAAGTTTCGACCCGAGCCTCTATGTCATCACGGAGCCGGACATGCTCCGTTTCCTGGGATTCTGCGGGAACGAGAGCCGGCTGCTCCCGTCAAAGGTCACCACCTCGTGGTCCAACGGAAATTCGGTCACGGAAACCCTATCCTACCGGTACGGAAACCGTTCGGGATGGCAGATCGGCGAGCAGATCGACGGGATGGAGATCGTAGTCAAGAGCAGCGACAGCGGAGAAAAGCGCTATGTCCTGACCTTCGACGGGATGTAACATGCCCCGTACAAGAGGCGCACTATACAAAAAACGGCGGTCCCACAAGAACCGCCGTTTTTTACACATTTTCCCGAACTACGGGGAGGGGCCGCTGCTGGGGATCCCGAAACAACGGCACAAGAAAAACGGCGGTCCGACACAAGACCGCCGATTCCGTATATCGACGAAAAATTCATCGGAGCAGCCCGGCCCTAAGGAACGAGAAATCGCCCTCGCGCGAAATGATCAGGTGGTCGAGCAGGCGGATGTCGAACAGGGCGGCGGCCCGTGCGACCTTCTCGGTCAGCAGGCGGTCCTGCGCACTGGCCTCGGCGGCTCCCGAGGGGTGGTTGTGGATGAGGATCAGTTGGGTGGCAAGCAGTTCCAAGGCCCGCTTGACGATCAGCCGGTGATCGACGACCGTGGCAGTCACCCCGCCCTGGCTCACCCGCTGGCGCTCGATGATGCGGTTCGAGGCCGTGAGGTAGATCACCCAGCACTCCTCATGGGCCAGCCGCTCGAGCTGCGGACGGAAAAGGCGGACCACATCCTCGCTCGTGGCGACGGTATCGACCGCAGCGGCACGCCCGGCAGTCACCCGGCGCCCGAACTCCGCGGCCACACGCAGCAGCCGTGCCCGCCGCAGCCCCAGCCCGCCGACCATGCGCAGGCGGGCCTCGGCTTCGTCGGCCATCCGCGCGAGCGAACCGCCGTAGGCATCCAGCAAGGCCCCGGCCAGGCGCCCGTCTTCGACGAGTGCCGTGAGCAATTCGCGGTCGGTCAGGGACTCGACGCCCCGCACCGCCATTTTGTCCGCAATTTCCGTCATGATTGATATCGTCTCTTGGAGGTTCTCCGAAAAACATTCGGTTCCGCCGGCCCAGCAGCCCCTTACCGGCACGCACAAACGCACATCATCCGACTCCCGACCCACCGGACATCTCCACGGACCGCTCTTCCCGCCGGACGGTTCACCACCGGTCCGCCCGGCGCCCCGTACCCGACTACTCGCGCGCCCGGGATCAGCGGGCCAGACGGTCCACCCGGTCGAGCAACGAGGCGCACTGCTCATCGGTCATGTACTGCGACACAGAGAAGGCCGCATGCTGCTCGGCCTCCTTCTTCGACTCGCCCACGCCGTGGCCGATCTCCATGCCATCGACCAGCACCTTGCAGTAGAAGACCGGATGGTTGGCCGCATACTCCTTGTCGTGTTCGGTGCGGAAGGCGACCTTGTGGTGGTTCTTCTGGCACCATTCGATCAGGCGGCTCTTGAAGTCGTTCTCCGATTCGGTCAGCTCCTCGAGATCGAGGTAGCGGTAATAGATGTGGTTGATCAGCAGCCGATTGACGAACTCGTAGCCCTGATCGAGGTAGATCGCACCCATCATCGCCTCGAAGGCGTCGCCGTGGATGTGCTTCTGGGCGATGCCCGCGCCGCCGTTCGAGATGACGTGCGTATCGAGGCCGATCTTCACGGCCAGGGCATTGAGTGACTGCCGCGAAACGATCTTCGAGCGCAGCTTGGTCATGAAGCCCTCGTCACGGTCGGGGTATTCGATGAAGATGTAGTCGGAGGTGACGGCCTCGATCACGGCGTCGCCCAGATACTCGAGCCGCTCGTTGTTGATCGAACGCCCGTCCTCCAAAACCAAAGAAGCTGACTTGTGAATCAAAGCCAGCTTGTAGAGTTCGATGTTATGCGGGATGAACCCGAACATATCATCGACGATTCTGTAATACGCCTTGTCCCGTCCGAAATTCCTTCGCCACGGACGAAGCAGAAAATCAATCACGACTCGGACGGATTGGGACGTTAGAGTTTACGGAAGATCACCGTCGAGTTGTGACCGCCGAATCCGAACGTATTGCTCAGGGCGCACTTGACGTCGCGCTTCTGGGCCTTGTTGAGCGTCAGATTCAGTTTCGGGTCAATCGCCGGATCGAGCTCCTCGCAGTTGATCGTCGGCGGAACGACGCCGTGCGTCAGTGCAAAGATGCAGGCCAGGGCCTCAACGGCTCCGGCGGCACCCAGCAGGTGTCCCGTCATGGATTTGGTCGAGGAGATGTTGATGTCGTAAACGTGGTCGCCCAGCACCTCGGCAACGGCCTTCAGCTCGGGAATGTCGCCTGCAGGGGTGGAGGTACCGTGTACGTTCACGTAGTCGATGTCCTCGGGGCGGATGCCGGCATCCTTGATGGCGTCGCGCATCGCCTTGATCGCGCCCTTTCCTTCGGGATGGGGAGCGGTGAAGTGGTAGGCATCGGCCGATGCACCGCCGCCGATGATCTCGCAGTAGATCTTGGCACCGCGGGCCTTGGCATGCTCATACTCCTCGAGGATGAGCGCACCGGCACCCTCGCCGATCACGAAACCGTCGCGGTTCACGTCGAACGGACGCGAAGCGTGCGCGGGGTCGTCGTTGCGCGTCGAAAGCGCCTGCATCGAATTGAATCCCCCGACAGCCGGCTCGTTCACCGCAGCCTCCGAGCCGCCGGCAACCATCACGTCGGCCTTGCCGTAGCGGATGGCATCAAAAGCGGCGATCATGCCGTGGTTCGACGATGCGCAGGCCGAAACCGTACAGTAGTTCGGGCCCATGAAGCCGTACTTCATGGAGATGAAGCCTGCAGCGATGTCGGCGATCATGCGGGGGATAAAGAACGGGCTAAACCGCGGGGTTCCATCCCCAGCGGCATAGCCCAGACACTCATCGAAGAACGATTTGAGTCCTCCGATACCCGAGCTCCAGATAACACCGACCTGCTCCTTATCGACCTTCTCGAGATCGAGGGCCGAATCCTCCACGGCCTGCGTGGCCGCGATCAGGGCATACTGCGTGAAGAGGTCGTACTTGCGGACCTCCTTGCGGTCGAAATACTGTGCCGGGTCGTAATTCTTTACTTCACAGGCAAAACGTGTCTTAAATTTTTCCGCATTGAAATGAGTAATGGGCGCTGCACCGCTGACTCCCTTCTCCAGATTCGAAAAATACTCCTCAATACTGTTGCCGAGCGGGTTGATCGTCCCGATGCCCGTCACTACTACTCTTCTTTCCGTCATGATTTAAGGCTTCTTGCCGTGTGAAACGAATATGTGAAAATTATTTCTTGTGCTCCTCGATGTACTTGATAGCGTCGCCTACGGTAGCGATCTTCTCAGCATCCTCGTCCGGAATCTGAATGTCGAAAGCCTTCTCGAACTCCATGATCAGCTCAACGGTATCGAGCGAGTCTGCGCCCAGGTGGTTGGTGAAGCTTGCTTCGGGTACTACCTCCGACTCCTTGACACCCAGCTTGTCGACGATGATCTCGACGACCTTAGATTGAACATCTGCCATAATTTTAAGTTTTTAGTTAAACAATTATTTGGAAATAGTTCGATACTTTTCCCGAGTAATTTTGCGCAAAAGTAACACTTTTTTTATTACTTTTGACAAAACGGCGCGATTTTTTATTCACAATATTTTCGACATTTAGCACAAAATTTTAATTAATCAACTAAAATACACATACTTATGAAATTGCTTCTGATCTCCAATTCGACCAATGCCGGGGAGGAGTACCTGCGCTACCCGCTTGCCGAAATCGGACGGTTCCTGCAGGGTGTCCGCGAAATCGCCTTCGTCCCCTACGCCGCAGTGACCTTCTCCTACGCCGAGTATGAGAAGAAGGTGCAGGCCCGTTTCTCGGAGCTGGGGATCCGGGTGCGGTCGGTCCACCGGGAGAAGGATCCCGCAGCCTTCATCCGCAAGGCCGAGGCGGTCTGCGTGGGCGGCGGCAACACCTTCGCTCTGGCCAGGAAGATGCAGCAGCAGGGGCTCATGCAGGCCATTCTCCGCAAGATCAAGGCCGGAACGCCCTATGTCGGCTGGTCGGCCGGCAGCAACGTCTGCTGCCCGACGATCTGCACCACAAACGACATGCCGATCGTCGAACCCGACTCGTTCCGCGCCATCGGGGCCGTGAAGTTCCAGATCAACCCCCACTACCTCGACGCCAACCCCGAGGGACACGCCGGCGAGACGCGCGAGCAGCGCATCCTCGAATACATCGAGGCCAACCCCCGCCGCTGGGTGGTCGGGCTGCGCGAAGGCTGCATGCTGCATTACGACCAGGGACGGCTGGAGCTCATCGGCAAGCGTCCGATGCGGATCTTCAAGAAAGGCATCGCACCCTACGAAGTGCAGCCCGGCGACGACCTGTCGTTCCTATTATAAATATCGGTATCCGCCGGCCGTCCCGAAATCCGCAGCGGCCGATTACGGACGAAAAACAGGACTGAAACGATGAAAGTCATGATCGCAGGACTGGGCCTTATCGGCGGCTCGTTTGCCCTGGCCCTGCGCGACCACGCCCTCGCCGAAGAGATCCTCGGAGTCGAACGGTCGCCCGAACACGCCGCCGAAGCCCTCCGGCTGGGGCTGGCCGACCGCATGGTCTCCTTCGAGGAGGGGATGGACGAGGCCGACCTCGTGGTGCTTGCCGTGCCGGTCGATGTCCTGCCGCTGATGGCCGTCAAGGCACTCAACCGTGCCGGCAAGGGGCAGGTGGTCATGGACATGGGCTCGACGAAGGGCGAGTTGTGCGAGGCCGTCTCGATGCATGCCCGCCGCGGGCGCTTCGTCGCCGTACACCCGATGTGGGGCACGGAGTACAGCGGGCCGAAGGCCGCCTGCCACGGCGCCTTCCGCGGCTGCAACGTCGTGCTGTGCGACACGGAGCGCAGCGATGCCGATGCGCTGGCGTGCGTCGAAGGAATCTTCCGCAACCTGGAGTGCCGCCTGCTTCGTATGAATTCCGAGGAGCACGACCTCCATGCCGCCTACGTCTCGCACATCTCCCACGTCACGTCGTTCGCCCTGGCGCTCACCGTGCTCGAGAAGGAGCGCGAGGAGCGGCACATCTTCGACCTGGCGGGCGGCGGATTCGAAAGCACCGTGCGGCTGGCCAAAAGCGCCGCTTCGACCTGGGTGCCCATCCTGCTGGGCAACAAGTACAACGTGCTGGATGTCCTGCGCGAGCACATCCATCAGCTGGAGATCATGCGCCGGATGATCGAGCGCGACGACGCCGAGGGGCTGACCTCCGCCATGGAGCGCGCGAACTCCATCGAACGCATCCTGCGATGACGACGGCCGAAACGGGTGCGGCGGGCGAACGGGCTGCCGCGGAGTGGCTCCGCAAGGAGGGTTACGCCATCCACGCCGTGAACTGGCGGTCGGGGCGCTATGAACTCGACCTGGTGGCCGAGCGTGACGGCATACTCCACATCGTCGAGGTGAAGACCCGCCGCAGCGGGTCGCTCACGCCGCCCGAAGCGGCCGCCACACGGCGCAAGTTCCACGCCCTGACACGGGCCGCAACCCATTACCTCGGCGTGTCGGGATGGCGCGGCGAGGTGCAGTTCGACCTGCTGGCCGCCGAACGGCACGACGACGGAAGGATCACGCTGGAGCTGATCGAAAACGCCTTCGAATCCAACTGGTGATTTGGCGTTTCCGGCAATTTTTCATACCTTTGCCGGACTAAACTGTCTCCCGCGGCCGAAATGCCGCACGACATACGGAAAAAACGGAAAAACTCAACACTCGCAGATACCGATGTGGCTCTATAACCTCGGACTCACACTCTATGTCTGGGCCATCCGGCTCGTGGCTCCGCGCCACCCGAAGGCCCGGCTCTGGATCGAAGGTCGCAAGGACCTGTTTCGCCGGATGCGGGAAGCGATCGCTCCCGAAGACCGCGTCATCTGGATTCATGTCGCCTCGCTCGGAGAGTTCGAGCAGGGCCGCCCGATCGTCGAACAGCTCCGCAGGTCGCACCCCGAATACAAGATCCTGATCACGTTCTTCTCGCCTTCGGGCTACGAGATCCGGAAGAACTACCCCGGGGCCGACTACATCTTCTACCTGCCGATCGACACCCCGCGCAATGCACGCCGGTTCCTCGACGCCGCACACCCCGAGATCGCCATCTTCGTCAAGTACGAATTCTGGCTCAACCTCCTCTCGGAGCTGCGCCGCCGCAAGGTCCGCACCTACATCGTCTCGGCCATCTTCCGCCGCAACTCCGTGTTCTTCCGCCCTTACGGGGGGATGTGGCGCCGGGCGCTCGAGTCGTTCGACGCGATGTTCGTGCAGAACGAGGAGTCGAAAAAACTGCTCGCCTCGCTCGGCTTCGACAATGTGCTGGTGGCCGGAGACACGCGCTTCGACCGCGTGGCGGAGATCGCCCGGGCAGCCAAGCGGGTCGATATCGTGGAGCGCTTCAAGGGCGACAACCGGCTGTTCGTGGCCGGATCGACCTGGGGGCCCGACGAGGAACTGCTCATCCGCCTGATGAACGACAACCCCGGGGTGAAATTCCTCATCGCCCCGCACGAGATGGACGAGGGCCGCATCGAGCGGCTCATCGCCGAAACCCGCGGCGGAGCCCTGCGCTACACGCAATGCACCCCCGCAACGCTCTACGGATCGAAACAGCTGCTCATCCTCGACACGGTCGGGCTGTTGTCGTCGGTCTACGGATATGCCACCTGGAGCTACATCGGCGGAGGGTTCGGCGTGGGCATCCACAACACGCTCGAGGCCGCGACATTCGGACTGCCCGTGGCATTCGGCCCCAACTACCGGAAATTCAAGGAGGCCCGCGACCTGGTGACCCTCGGCGCCGCCCGATCGATCGCCAACTACGACGAACTGAACGCCTGGTTCACGCCGCTGCGCGACAACGAGGAGTTCCTGCAGAAGACCAGCCGCATCGCCAAGGACTACACCACGCGGCACCAGGGCGCCACGAACATCATCGTCAAGACCATTTTCCAATAGAGTCGGACGGACAAAAAGACAACGGCGGGGATGCTCTTTGAAGAGCATCCCCGCCGTTGTTTCTCAACCGAACGGTTCCGGCAGCATCGAAGAGTCCCTTCCGCCCAAGGGAGCCGCAACCGGCCGGGACACTTCGGCGGCATGCCGCGCCCGTACAACCGTCGGACGGACCAACGCGACGATACCGGACCGGGACTACGCCTTGTCGGTCATGATCCCGAGGACGATGCGGTCGGTCTCGTTCATGCCGTCGCGGCCGATCTTTGTCAAGTTATGGATGCAGCGATCCACATCCTCGTCGATGATCCCCTCGACCGGCGTGACGCAACGTCCGTCCATGGCCATCATCGCCGACAGGACGGCCGTCGAGACTCCGCTCGTGAGTTTCATCGCGCAACTGGGTTTCGCACCGTCGCAGATCATGCCCGTGAGGTTGGCGATCATGTTCTTCACCGCCGCAGCGACCTGGTCGTAACCGCCGCCCATCAGGTAGGTGATGCCGCAACTCGAGCCCGTGGCGGCCACCACGCACCCGCACAGGGCCGACAGCCGCCCGAGGCTCTGCTTGATATAGACCACCGTCAGATGGCTCAGTGTCAGCGCACGGATCGTCTGCTCCTCGGAGGCAGCGGTCTCCTCGGCATAGACCACCACCGGAAGCGTTGCGGCGATGCCCTGGTTACCGCTGCCGGAGTTGCTCATCACGGGGATCATCGCCCCGGCCATACGGGCGTCGCACGCTGCCGAGGTATAGGAGAGGATCCGCGTGAAGATGCTGTCGCCCATCACCCGCTGCTCGCGGTCGCAGCGCAGCGTGCGGCCCACACAGTGGCCGTACTCGCCGGCAAAGGAGGCCTCGGCGGCAGCCTTGTTGAGCCGTTTGGTCTCGAGGATGAAGCGGATCTCGTCGAGGGGCGCGGTCATGGCGAACTCCCACACGCGCCGCAGCGTCAGGGGCACCTCGCCGTCGTCACCCTCCGCGGCCGAAGCCTGCCGCCGGTCCAACTCGACCGCTCCGTCGCGCTCGACATAGACGAACGTCGTATGTCCACCGGCGATCACGGCCGTGGCGGCGTGTCCGCCGCCGAGGGCATGGACCTCGATGTAGAGCTTCTCCTCGATTCCCTCCTTCAGGGCGATCGAGATGCGTTTTTCGTCGATGAAGCGGCGTCCCTCGGCCACGGCCTCGGGCGTTACGTCGCGCAGCACCTCCAGCTGGTATTCCGACCGGCCGATCAGCGCCCCGAGCGCCACGGCGATCGGCAGACCGATCATCCCCGTACCGGGAATGCCCACGCCCATGGCGTTCTTGAGAATGTTGGCACTCAACAGCACCTCGAGCCGTTCGGGCCGACAGCCCAGCGCCTCGGCGGCACGGGCTGTACACAACGCCACCGCAATCGGTTCGGTACAACCGATCGCAGGGATGACTTCGCGTTTGATCAGGGCGATGATCTCCGCCCGTTCCTGTTGTGACATCATAACATATATCAAGTTAAGCGTTTCTTCGTTCGTACAAAGATAGTCAAATTTCGCTACTTTTGTCCCGACGAAAAACGGCAACGATGGAAAATCCGAAAAACCGCAAATGGCAGGTCGTCCGCAGCGAATACCTCGCCCGCAAACCGTGGTTCACCGTCCGCCACGAGACGATCGCACTGCCCGACGGGCGCACGATCCCCGACTACTACGTCTTCGAATATCCCGACTGGGTGAACGTCACGGCCATCGACCGCGACGGACGCTTCGTCGTGATCGACCAGTACCGCCACGGGCTGGGCGAGACCTCGTACGAGATTCCGGCCGGCGTCATGGAGCCTTCGGACCGAAGCCCGCTCGAGGCCGCACGGCGCGAACTGCTCGAAGAGACCGGATACGGCGGCGGCGAGTGGCGCCCGCTGACCTGCATCTGCGCCAACCCGGCCACACAGAACAACCTGACGCACTGCTTCCTGGCCACCGGCGTGGAGCGCATCGGCGACCAGCATCTCGACGCCACGGAGGACATCCGCGTACACCTGTTCACGCGCGAAGAGCTTCTCGAACTGCTCCGCACGGACCGCATCCGGCAGGCGCTGATGGCCGCCCCGCTGTGGCGCTATTTCGCCGAGCACCCCGAACCGTAGGCGGCTACCGCCCCACGGTTTGGGCCAGAGCCAGGAAATAGCGGTCGGGATCGAGTCCGAGGGCGGCGAGCAGCTCGGCCTCGGGAGCACTGCCCCGCGTGATCGAACGCAGGCCGTGGCCGGCCGTATAGAGGTTTACATTCTCGGCATAGCCGGCGGCATCCTGCCCGCACAGGTAGCGGACGTGGTCGGCCGGAATATTGCGACCGTCATAGACCGCCCGGTCGGCGATGTAAACCAGGTTGAGCGGGGCCGTGAAGACGAAGGGCTGGGCGCCGGAGAGCTTCCGGTGGTCCCCTTCGGCCACACGGACAAGCGCATGGGCCGCATGGTCATAGGCGTAGATCCCCTCGGCGAAGAGGGCGTAGACCCGGATCGGATAGAGCGCCAGCGCCGACGGGGCCGTCAGACGGTTCTCCTCCGGACGGTTCACGCCCGCAGCGGCCCACAATACACCCGAAAGCTCCTCAAGCGAGAGTGCTCCGGCATTGTATTCGCGCCACGAACGGCGGTTGTACAGCGCCTCATTGATCGTCAGGCCCGCCTTGAGGTCGGGTTTCACCAGGGCGATCCGCTCGCCGTAGGTCACCTCGGTCCGGGTTTCGGGCTTCAGCCCGCCCTGCTCTCCGGCAGGGCCTCCGCATGCCGCGAACAACAGCGCCGCGCATGCCAGCATGTGTCGTTTCATATCGTTACGTTTTTTTGACGTTTCAAGCAAAGATACGAAATTATTTCGGAACCCCGCGGAGCGGAATCCAACGGAGAGACATCCGCCGCAGCGTTTTTTTCCGTACCTTTGTCCTGCACAAACACACGCGACATGCAACCGAAATCGATCCGTCCCGTCGTCTTCTCGCCGACGGGGACCTCCAGAAAGAGTGCCGAGGCCGTAGCCCGCGGCATCGCCCGGACGGGCGGCACACCGTCCGCAACACCCGAAATCCGCACCATCGACCTGACCCACACGGCTGCAGCGGAGACACTGCCCGCCGATGCCGTGGCCCTGTTCGCCGTACCGGTCTACGGAGGGCACGTGCCGTCCCTGGCCCTGAAACGCATGGAGGGGCTTCGCGGCTCGGGGACCCCGGCCGTACTGCTGGTCGTCTACGGCAACCGGGCATTCGAACATGCGGCAGCGGAGTTGGCCGCCTTTGTCTCGGAACGGGGATTCGTCCCGGTGGCGGCCGGCGCATTCGTCGGCGAGCATTCGTACAGCACCCCGCAGCGGCCGATCGCCGCGGGACGTCCCGACGAAAAGGATATCGCCGAAGCGGAAGCCTTCGGCGAGGCCACAGGCCGGAAACTTGCCTCGCAGGGTATCGCCGCAATCGACGTCGCCCGGCTCAAGGACGTACGCACGCCGCTCATCCCGCTGCTGCGCTTCATCCGCTTTGTCCTCGCCTACCGGCGCCGGCAGAAGAAACACCCCGTGGTGCTGCTGCCCGCATGCGACGCGCAAGCCTGCGTCCACTGCGGACGCTGCGCCGCACAATGCCCCACCGGGGCCATCGCCCGCGGCGAGGAGGAGCGCACCGACCCGGCCCGCTGCATCCGCTGCTGCGCCTGCGTCAAGGGGTGCCCGGTCGGAGCCCGGCATTTCGAGACCCCCTTCTCCGAAGCCCTCTCGCGGAACTTCGCCCGCAGGAAACCGCCCGTCACCCTGCTCTGAACGGCGCACGTTGCCGATCCGGCAGCGCCACACGACACGCAGGCCTCGCTCCTTCGAAGGAGCGAGGCCTGCAGCATTTCGGATCCGAGCGGATGTGCCCTACCGAAGCGCCTTCTCGAAAGCCAGCCGCTCGCCGCTGTCGTAGCAGATCTTTCCGCGATAGGCAAATCCTTCACGTTCGAGCAGGTGCAGCATATAATGGTTGTCGAAATTGGTATCGACGCGGAAGAACCACACGCCGCGAGCCCGGGCCAGCTCCTCCGTGCGGTGGAAAAAGGCCGTGGCTACCCCCTGACGCTTCGCCTCGTCGGCCACGGCCAGACGGTGCAGGACCACATAGGCGTCGTCCGACGACCAGCCGCCCTCGATGGCGCCGTAGGCCGGCTCGCCGTCGAACGACACGGCCCCGTAGGCAACCGCTTCGGCATCGCCCGACGCTGCGGGACGGCACAGCACGCGGCCGTAACCACGGAGCAGGTCGGCGGCAATGTGCTCCGGACCCGGATAGCCGTTCTGCCACTGCAGGCTGCCCGCAGCCTGCATCTGGGCCTGTGCCTGGCGGATGATCGTCTGGATGCGGGGGGCATCGGCCGGCACGGCCGGACGGAAAAGAAGCTGTTCGTCGCAAAGAATTCGGGTCATGGCGTCAAGTTGGATTCAGCCACAAAGATACGGATTTGTCACGAAGTGTCATCCGGACACGACAAAATTTCCGCCCGACTGCCAATTTGTGACAATTCATGACAATTTACACCTTTTCCGGCATTGGCACACATTTTGTCCATTTTACAGGCGAAGCCGCTCCGGAAGGGGCGGCGAGAAAAAAGATTGTAAAACAAAAACAAATAAGGAGGACAAAACTATGATGCCTGTCAGAAGAAATCAGAATTGGTTGCCGAGCATTTTCAACGACTTTTTCGGTAACGAATGGGTGGACAAGTCGAACGTCACGGCTCCGGCCGTAAACATCCTCGAAACGGAGGACGACTTCCAGGTCGAAGTGGCCGCTCCGGGCATGACCAAGGAGGACTTCAAGGTCAATATCAATGAGGACAACGAGCTCCTGATCACGATGGAGAAGAAGGCCGAGCAGAAGGAGGAGGACAAGAAGCACAAGGGCACCTACCTGCGTCGCGAATTCTCCTACAGCCAGTTCCAGCAGAGTCTGATCCTGCCGGACAACGTCGAGAAGGAGAAGATCGCCGCCAAGGTCGAGCACGGCGTGCTGACGGTCGAGATCCCGAAGAAGAAGGAGGTACACGTAACCCCCGCCGCACGGCAGATCGAGATCAAATAAGGCCCGACGCCCCGCAAGAGGCGACCACACAGCCCGCAAGGGGACCGTACCGCAAGGTGCGGTCCCCTTTTGCGTATGCGCATCCCGGCCGCGGAATGCGCCGCAGGCGAACACTTTCCCGGAAAAACCGCTATCTTTGACGTGTCGCCCAAGATGCGACTTGCAAACACGAAACGCAACGTATGAAAGTCGGATTGTTCATCCCCTGTTACATCAACGCCGTCTACCCCGAAGTGGGACGCGCTTCCTGCGAACTGCTCCGCCGCGTGGGCTGCGACGTGGACTACCCGCTCGACCAGACCTGCTGCGGACAGCCGATGGCCAATGCGGGATTCGAGCGCGACGCCAAGGCGCTCGCCGAACGCATGAATGCACTGTTCGAACGGTATGACTACGTCGTGGGGCCCTCGGCCAGCTGCGTGGTCTTCGTCCGCGAAGGCTACCCACGCCTGCTCGACAACTACCGCGAGCATGCCTGTCTCGACTCCCGCATCTGGGAGATCTGCGAATTTCTCCACGACGTGGTGAAACCCGCACGGCTCGACGCCCGCTTCCCGCACCGCGTCAGCCTGCACAACTCCTGCCACGGCGTGCGCATGATGGGGCTCTCGTCGCCGAGCGAACTCCATGTCCCCTACCACTCGAAACTCCGCGACCTGCTCGCCATGGTCGAGGGCATCGAGGTCGCGGAGCCCGAGCGCCGCGACGAGTGCTGCGGATTCGGCGGCATGTTCTCCGTCGAGGAGAATGCCGTCTCGGTAGCCATGGGGCGCGCAAAGGTGGCCCGCCACACGGCCACCGGCGCCGAATACATCACCGGAGCGGACTCCTCCTGCCTGATGCACATGCAGGGGATCATCGACCGGGAAAAACTCCCGATCAAGACCATACACATCGTACAAATTCTCAATTCACACGCATGAGCAGCCATTCGAAAGCCGCAAAGCGGTTCGTCGCCGACGCCGAACGCATGGCGTGGCACGACAAGGCGCTGTACGCCGTACGCGAAAAACGCGACCGGATGATGGAGAGCGTCCCCGAATGGGAGGAGCTGCGCCGCCTGTCGTCCGAGATCAAACGACACACGCTGAGCCGACTGGGCCACTACCTCTGTGAATTCGAACGCAACGCCACGGCCAACGGCATGCAGGTCCACTGGGCGCAGGATGCCGCCGAGATGAACACCATCGTCTGGGACCTCGTCCGCCGGCACGGCGGACACAACCTCATCAAGAGCAAGTCGATGCTCTCGGAAGAGTGCGGGCTCACGCCCTTCCTCCGCGAACGGGGCATCGACGCCGTCGAAAGCGACCTCGGCGAGCGGATCATGCAGCTGCTCCACCAGCCGCCCAGCCACATCGTCCTGCCGGCCATCGGCGTGCGCCGCGAGGAGGTCGGCGCACTCTTCGAGCGCGAAATGGGCACCGAACCCGGGAACAGCGACCCCACCTACCTGACGCATGCCGCCCGCAAGGCCCTGCGGCCGAAATTCCTCGGTGCCGACATCGCCATGACGGGGGTCAATTTCGCCGTGGCCTCGACCGGCGCACTGGCCGTCTGCACGAACGAGGGCAACGCCGACCTGGGGACCTCGTTCCCCGACCTGCACATCGCCATCATGGGGCTCGAGAAGGTGATCCCCGACATGCGTGCACTCGGGGTCTTCACGCGCCTGCTCGCCCGCTCGGGCACGGGACAGCCCGTGACCACCTACACGTCGCTCTACCGACGGCCCGCACCGGGCAAGGAGATCCACGTCATCCTGGTGGACAACGGCCGCTCGGAGTGGCTGGCCGACGCGGAGCACCGCAACATGCTCAAGTGCCTGCGCTGCGGCGCCTGCATGAACACCTGCCCGGTCTACCGGCGCTCGGGAGGTTACTCCTACTCCTATTTCATACCCGGACCGCTGGGCATCAACCTCGGCATGCTCCGTTCGCCGAAGGCCCACCACGGCAACGTCTCGGCCTGCTCGCTGTGCTACTCCTGTTCGGGGGTATGCCCCGCGAAGATCGACCTCGGCGAGCAGATCTACAAGTGGCGCCAGCAGCTCGACGCGCTGCACCTGGCCGATCCGAAGAAAAAGGCGGCCGTCAAGGGCATGGATGCGGCAATGGCCTCCCCGAAACGGTTCTACGGAGCCATCGCACTGGCCCGCACGGCCGAAAAACTGCCCCGCCCGCTGCTCGAGAACGGGCTCAATCCGTGGAGCGCCCCCGGCCGGGCTCTGCCGCGCTTCGCCCGCGAGAGTTTCAATGCCCGATGGAAACGGGAGGGTTGCACTCCAGCCGCAAAAACGAAAGACGATGAATAGCAAGGAACTGATTCTGAAACGGCTTGCCGCAGACGGCATGCCCGAATACCCCTACCCGGAACCGCGCGTCGCACCGCAGCGTTTCGACGATCCGGCAGCCACGTTCGCCGAGCGGCTGGCAGCCGCCGGAGGCCGCGCCGTGGAGTTGCGGCCGGGCGAAACGCTCGACGAGGCCGTGCGCCGCTGCTACCCCGAAGCCCGGACGATCGCCTCGGCCCTCCCCGGGATCGGCATGGCGACGATCGACCCCGACCGGGTGGAGGACCCGCGCGAACTGGTCGATGTCGATCTGGGGGTGGTGGCCGGCTCGTTCGGCGTTGCGGAGAACGGCGCCGTATGGATCGCGCAGGATATCCGCCACAAGGCGCTCTACTTCGGAGCGACGGCCCTGCTCATCGTCATTCCCCGCACGGAGATCGTCCACACGATGCACGAGGCCGTAGAGCGGCCCGAGACCGAAGGTTTCGGCTACGGATGCTTCATGTCGGGCCCGTCGAAGACCGCCGACATCGAGCAGGCGCTCGTCTTCGGGGCCCACGGCCCGATGTCGGTCACGGTGCTGCTCGCCTGACCCGGCACCGCGGAGAATGACCGAAGAAACCGCCGGAGAAGTTTGCGTTTCCGGCCGAAATTCGCTATCTTCGTCGGGTTGTCCGGAGCTTGCCGACAAGTACGCCGGGCACAGGGACCTAACACATACGAAGATGATCGAAACCGAACTCTGCGCCTTCTCGACGGAGGCCTGCCGGATTGCCGCCCGCAACGGCGTCACCCGCGTCGAACTCTGCGCCTCGCCCTACGAGGGCGGAACGACCCCTTCGGCCGCAGCCATCCGCGCCGCACGCCGCATCGAGGGGCTGCAACTGAGCGTGATGATCCGCCCCCGGGGCGGCGATTTCCTCTACACCGACGAGGAGTTCGAGCAGATGCTCGAGGAGGTCCGATTCGCCCGGGCCTGCGGCGCCGACTGCGTCGTGGCGGGTCTGCTCACTCCCGACGGCCGCATCGACGAACACCGCACGGCGGAGCTCGTCGCAGAGGCCGGCGCCATGGAGATGACCTTCCACCGCGCCTTCGACATGGTCCGCGACCAAGACGAGGCGCTCGAGGCGCTGATCCGCTGCGGCTGCCGGCGTGTGCTCACCTCCGGAGGCCGCAACACCGCCCCCGAGGGTATCGACGGAATCCGCTCGCTGGTGGCCCGTTCCGCCGGCCGCATCGCCATCATGGCCGGCAGCGGCGTCAAACAGGCCAACGTCCGCAGCATCGCCGCCACGGGAGTCGATGCCGTGCACTTCAGCGCCCGCCGCATGATCGAGAGCGGCATGGAGTTCCGCAATCCGAAGGTCTCGATGGGCGGCATCGAGGGCATTCCGGAATACGCCTCGGTGGGAGCCGACGAAGAGATGATCCGAAACATCATGAACGAACTCGCATAACCATGAAGAAAATCCTGATCCTGATCGCGGCGGCGGCACTCTGCGCCTGCGGCGGTCGCTACGGCGCCGGCATTCCGGCAGAGTACGAACAACTGCTCGACGGGGCCCTCACGGGGTGCCCGCGCGCCGACTCGCTGCGCACGCTGCTGCGCGAAACGCCCCGCGAGGAGCGCGGCGCCATGGCCTACCTCATCGCATGGATGCCCCAGGGCGACCGCGACACGATGCGGCTCGACCTGCTCCGCGAGAATGTCACGTATGCCCTCCGCGCCCGGGCCGAGTTCCCGTGGGCCCAGGCTCTGCCCGACTCGGTGTTCCTCAACGACGTGCTGCCCTATGCCGTCGTGGACGAGGTCCGCGACTCGTGGCGGCGCGACTTCTACGAGCGGTTCGCACCCCGCGTCAAGGGATGCACGGACATCCGCGCCGCGCTCGACACGGTGAACCGCATCCTCCCCTCGGCCGTAGGTGTCGAGTACAACACGCTGCGCGAGAAGACCAACCAGAGCCCCTCGGAGTCGATGCGTCAGGGCATGGCCTCCTGCACGGGCCTCTCGATCCTGCTCGTCGATGCCCTGCGTTCGGTCGGCATCCCGGCCCGCTTCGCCGGAACGGCCTCGTGGCACGACGACCGCGGCAACCACAGCTGGACCGAGGTGCGTCTCGACGACGGATGGCACTTCACGGAGTTCTACCAGCCCTCGGCCCTCGACCGCGCCTGGTTCCTGGCCGATGCCGGGCAGGCTGTGCCGGGCGAGCGGAAATATGCGATCTATGCCGTTTCGTTCCGCCCCACGGGCGACTGGTTCCCGATGGTCTGGAATGAAGAGTCGCGCGACATCCATGCCGAGGACGTTTCGCAGAGCTACCGCGACGTCTATGCCGCATATGCCGACCAGGCGGCCCAGGCCGGAACCCACACGACGGTTACCTTCCGCATGTTCCGCGACAAACGCCACGCCACGGAATCGGGCGACCGCATCGCGGCGAACGTCGATGTCTTCTGCGGCGCGGAGCAGATGGGCGGCGGCCGCACGGCCGGTCCGCTGCAGGACATGAACGATGCGCTGAAGTTCCTGCTCGAAAAGAACCGCACCTACACGTTCCGTTACGAGAACGCCCGCGGCGAGCTGACCGAGGTCAAGGCCAAGGTGGGCGACGAGCCGATCACGGTGACGGGGTACATGGAGTAGCCCATTCATCGAAAAGAGACGACGGCGGGCACTCCCCTGTGGGAGTGCCCGCCATCGTTTTATCCGCCGCGGCAGCCGGCGCCGAAAGCGCGCCGGAGCACGCTCCGGCCGGGACTCCGCAGCCGATCGGATGAAACGTCCCGCTTCAGAGAGCCATTCCGCAGGCGGCCGTCAGGGCGACGGCGAGGAACACGACCCAATGGCGCAGGCGATGCCGGCAGGCCGCCGGGGAGCGGTCGGCCGCCAGCACGGCCCGCCACGCTACGCCCCACCCCGCATAGGTCAGGGTCAGGAAGAGCTCCAGCACCGCATTGCGCGGAATCAGACCCAGGCCCAAAGCCAGGAAACAGCCGGCCGAGAGAGCGAGATCGACCGAGATGAGCTGAAACCCGCACCGGCCCAGCATCCAGGCGGCACGGCGCTCCGCCACCACGGCATCCTCCGGAGCACGGCCCGGCAACTCCCGTTCGGGACGCGCCTTCGCATAGAACCTCGTGCCGGCAACAACATGAACCCCGAAGGCCCCGGCGAGCATCACGCCCGCCGCAATAAACCAGGCATTCATAAGGCCGTTAGAACCGGACATACAACCATCCCGGCAGCCGCCGCAGAATCCACGCAACCAACCGCCAGCGGCGGGTGACCGTTGCCACGGCACGCCGGCGGCGAATGGCCCGGAGCATGCCGTCGGCCACCCGGCCGACGGGCATCACCCAGAAGAGCCCCTCGCCCTTGGCCATGGCCGTATCGGTCAATCCGGGACGCAGGTCGGTCACGACAATCGGCCGGTGCGAGCGGAGGGCACGCTGCCGCAGCCCCTCGGTATAGTTGATCTGATAGGCCTTCGAGGCGTTGTAGGCCGGAGCCGCACAGCTGCCGCGCAGGCCGCCGACCGAGGTGATCACCGCCAGATGCCCCCGGCCCTGCCGCTCGAAGTAGCCATAGGCCCAATCGACCACGGCGGTCCAGCCGACGACATTGGTCCGGATCGCCGGCAGTTCCAGCGCATAGTCCAGTTCCGGATTGAGCTCGCCCGCCCCCGCCGCCACCAGGCAGAGGTCCATGCCGCCCATCCGCTGCACGAGGCGTTCGAGCACTGCCACAGCAGCAGCCGGATCGGTCACATCGGCCGCAGCCTGAAAAAACGGATTTTCGGAGGGGTCGGAATCCCGTTCGGTGAGGGGTTCGGCCCGTCGCCCGACGATTCCGACCCGGCAGCCGGAGGCCGCCAGCCGTCCGGCCAGTGCGCGCCCGATCCCGGACGTCGCACCGATAACAAGTACACGTTCCATGGCCGCAAAGATAGACCTTCGGCCGTCCCGGAGCCTTGATCGGAATCAAGAAATCACCGGATGCGGCGGCGGATGCGGCTCAAGGTTTCGGGACGGACGCCCAGATAGGAGGCCAGTTCGTGGAGCGGGATGAAATCCAGTACCCCGGGGCAGCGGGTCAGCAGGCGTTCGTAACGCTCCTGCGGCGTGGCGGCACAACGTTCCAGCAAACGCTCGTAGACCTCGGCCAGCAGGTGTTCGGCCAAACGGCGGCCCAGCCGTTCGTGGGCGGCATCGGCGGCATAGAAGGTCTCCAGGACTGCAGTGCCGACCTCCGTCACGCGGCTGTCACACATCGCCTCGATGGAGACCCACGAAGGGATGCCGTTGCAGTGCGAGATGTAGTCTCCGACAAACTCCCCGGCGAAGGCATACCCCACGATCCGGCGTTCGCCGTCGGCCGTCAGGTGGACGTAGCGGAAGGCCCCGGCAAGGAGCAGCCCGCAGGTGCGGTTCCGCACCCCCTGCCGGGCGAACTCTTCGCCGTTGCGGTAGGTCCGTTCGGTCCCCTCGGCGCGGAAAAACGCAGCAAGGGGCTCGAATGCCCCGTCGGCAAGATAGCGGTTGAACGGCGCACGGTCCACGCAGGAGGCTGCCTCGCCCTGCGCGGCAGCGGCAGCCGAGAAATCCGAAGTCTCCATCAGAAAGTCCGATTCAGGAATAGGTTCCGCCCAAAGATACGAAAAAGAGCGGACCCGGAAAAATTCCCGGATCCGCTCCGAAAGCGGACGGTGGAGGAGAACCGTCCTCTCGTAAAGTTCCGCTACCGGACGACGAACTCGGCCGACGAACCCGACAGAGTAATCTTGCCTTCCTGCTCGGCCGTGATGTAGATCGTGGTCAGCTGGTCACGTCCCGTTGCGTCAATTTTCGTCAGTGCAGGACACTGCGTCACATCGAACTCCTTCAACTGGTCTCCGGAGATATAGCGAGCCGTCAGGTTGATCGACGTAACCCCGCTACCGATGACGGTTATCTTCTCGACACCGATCCGTTCGCCCTGCGACAACTGGCAGGCATTCGCACCCAGATTGATCTCGGAGAGCATGGTGTCGCCACCCGTATCCACTTTTGTCACCTTCTCCAGACCGGAGATATCGATCGACTCCAGTTCGGTATTATGCCCCAGGTTACACTGGGTTACCCACGGGAAGTTCTCGATACCCTCGAACGACTTGATGTCGGCATCGTCAGCCTGCAGGATGTAATAGTAATACTTATCATTGGCCTTGATCGTCTCCAGATCGACCGGAATCACCTCCGGCGACTCCTCATCGACGATCTTGATCCAGCCTTTCGACGCCAGACGGTCTCGGAAGCCCTTGTCGGGAATGGTGATCATCTGTACACCCGGTGCCAACTGGCGCACCGAAAGCGTAAACTCAAAGCGTTTGTCGGCATCGGCGATCACCACGGAACCCGTTCGGGTCTCCTTACCCTCCGAAACCTGGAAGGTCAGGCGGTCGGTAGCCAGCGCCCGGGTGGCGGGAGCCTTCTCGTAGGTGATCCAGTCGGGCGTGGTCACCGTATACGCGATGTTGCTCTCGACATCGACCGAGAACGTCGCAGCTTCAAGTGTATCGAACTCGAATACCTTGTCGCCCTTGACGTTGAGGTAGTCGAGCTGACGCTGCGAGACGGCGATTTCGACACTCAGGTCATGTCCCGAGACCGTCACCACGCTCTCACGCCCCGAGTAACCGCTGTTCTCCGAAGCCGTGAAGGTCAGGAGCAGGTCGCCGAACACATCCGTGAACTCGGGGGTGCCGATCCACGAATCGCCCCCGTCGGAGAGCGTACAGGTCAGCTCCTCCTGCGGGATGTTGGTGGCCAGTTTCACCGAGAACTCGCCGCCGGACTGAAGCACCGAGACTGCGGCATCGGAATCGAGCGACAGCACATAGCCCTCGCCGCAGGTCACCGTCAGACGGGCTACGGCACTGCCCGTAAAGAGTTTGAACTCCGACTGCAGGTTGCGGTCGGTGGCGTTGGGATCGATCGTGAAGACGACCGTATCGCCGGATTTGCCCTCCGTCACGGAAGGATGCGCCCACGTCGAGGTGCCCGACATCCGCCAGTCACCCGAGCTGGTCACCACGATCTCGTCCGTGCCGCCCTCGAAGTCCAGCGAAATCAAATCCTTCGAGAGGGAGATGCTGTCGCCCTTCGGTCCGTTGTCCGAATCGCTCTCCGAACAGCCGCACAGGCCCGACACCATGCATACGATTGCCAATAATATCTTTTTCATAAAAATAATCCGATTTTAAGAGTTCCTAATCACCTCACCACTGGGGACGGCTCAACTCAAGGCGTTCCGTATCCTCTTTCTTGTAGTAATGGGTCACCTGATCGAGCGTCTCGTCGTAAAGGCCCGAAGCCACGTTGCGCACCATCGTTACCTGACCGCGCACCGCATAGTTGTCCGGATTGAGCGAGAAGAACATGTAATGCCCGTATCCGGCCGCCTTCTGCTTGCGGGCCGTTTCCGTCGTCCAGTCACCCTTGAGCAGGTTCATCTCGATCGAGGCGCCCGCACAGTTCTTCAGCGGCATGCCCGTCATCGGCGTGGCACCCGGGTTGATCGAGCTGTAGTCGGCAACGGCCACATCGACAAAATAGCCCGGATCGACCCCGTCCACCGCAGGGATGTACGGCGTGATGTTGCCCAGGTAGTAGACCATCACCGTCTTGTGGGGCATGGCCTTCTTGGTCTCGTAGAGCAGTCGGGCGGCCGATGCCATCGAAGGACGCGTGAAGAGCGGATTGCTCGTATCGGGATTGGCGTTCGAATACTCGTCGTCGAAGCATACACCGTCCAGGCCGTAGGTCTCGCAATAGGCGGCCAGCTCGGCGGCAAAATCACGGGCGGCAGGATCCGAGAGCTGTGCAAGGCCCGAATCGTCGTGGTTGCCCAGCACGCCCATGATCACCTTGATGCCGCACTTGCGCAGCGGCTGGAGGTACTCCTCGTTGTTGTCGAGCAGGAACTGCACCTCCTTGTTGCGCGAGAAGTAGACCCGGTTCTCGGCGGGATCGTAGTTGATGTTGCCCGAGAAGAGCACCACGTAGTCGAAGAAGAGCTTGCCGCTCTCCTGAAGGCGGAACTCCAGCGCATTGAGCGGGTTGGCATCGCCCAGTTCGAAGAAGACGATGTTCTTCACCGCATCGGGGCCCTTGTCGGCCGAGAGGCTCGTGCGACCGTCCTTGACGAGGTAGACCACATGTGCGGAGGACTCGGGAACCGTGATGCCCTCGGTCTCGACACGCACGATGAGCGGCAGCAGATACTCCTTCTCGGAAGAGAAGCCCTCGAAGGCACGAAGCGTCACACCTAGGGCTGCCGAGCGCTTGTCGTCGGGAGCCAGCAGCATGCGGCCCTCGCCCTCGAGCTCCACGGCGCTCTCGGGAAAGAGTTCATACTCGGTCCCGTGCTCGAGGTTGTAGTTCTGCAGGTAGTCGCCGTCGTAGGAGACCACGGCATCGACACCCTTGCCCGGTTCGCACGTCAGCATGAACCGCACGGCCGTCGTCATGGCGTCGTCGGTGAGGGTCAGCGTCCGCTCGTTGGCCGAATTGTACTCGTCTACCAGCATGCCGTCGATGCGCGACAGCCCGTCGTAGATTCCCTCGTCGAACTTGAAGCTCGTCGGGATCTCATCGGAACAGGATGTGAACGCGAATCCGCAGCAGGCCGCAGCGGCAAGAAGGAAGCGGTTCACATATTTCGTTGTTTTCATAAGTCGTTTTTCGTTTTACGGTTGAAGTTATTCGGCGATTTGGGGAAGTTCCACCTGGACCCAGTCCGGTTCGGACTCGATCGTCAGGTCGTGGCCGTAGGGCGAATAGTCCTTGCCCACGGTGCCGGCGCCGTCATCGAGTTTCCAATAGGCCACCAGGCCCTCCGACGAGGGATCCACACGGTAGAAATGGTTCTCGGCAGCGATCTCGTCGGCCGTCAGGGCACGGTTCCAGATGCGGAGTTCCGAGAGTTTTCCGTCGAAATAACGATCCGACGTGAACGAATACCCAACCCAGAAGCAACGCTTGAACGACGAACCCGACTCATTGGAATGCGGGATTGCGAAATTGATGCTGTTCAGATAGAAAATGCCCTCTTTCCTCAACTCTCCGTTCAGGTAGATCTTCACCTCGCTCTGATTCTGCGCAATGCACTCGAACGTCACGGCGATGTGGGTCCACTCCCCGGTCGGGATCTTGAGGCTCTCGTCCGTCAGTTTCGAGCTGGCAGCACCCACGACCTGAAGCTGCGAGGGATCGACGCCCGAGTCACCCATACGGATCAGGAACGTATCCTCGATACCCATGACGGTCGAGATCGTCTTATTGAGCGTCGTGGGATTGACCAGCGCCTCCATCGTGAAGGCGTACATGTCCTGAACCTCATCGAAATTGCCGAATTCAGGCCAGGCGCGGTTCTCCGACAGATCGACGACGATGTTGATGAGCGAAGCGCCGCGGAAGAGGAAGTAGCAGGTCTTCGCACTGCGGAGCACCCCGCCGATCCCCTCGACCGACTCGATGGTCACCGGCATCACGTAACGCTGGTTGCGGTCGAGCGACAGCACGTTCTCGAAGGTCACCGAAACGGGCGAACTCTGCACGTTGCCGGCCAGAATGGTGGTCGTCGGCTCATCGATGCGGCAGACCCCGTCGGGCAGTGCAATCGAGACCGTATCGTAATAGGCCTGTTTGTAGTTGTCCACCAGTTCGGGGGCCGGACGGAAGGTCACCGTGATGTCTCGCGATTCGGGCTTGGCAACGGCCGCTACGATATCGCGCGAATAGCTGTCGGCCTCATCGATGAGCATCTCGTCGGTCAGCGAAGCGGCCGAAATGAAGAGTTTGTTGTCGTAATGCTGCCGATCGGTGTCCTCGTGTTCGCAGGAGGCGAGCGCAAGGAGGGCCGTCAAGGAGGCAATCACGCTTATGGTTTTCATTTTCATGGGTTTCGTTAGTTTTCAGGTACGGGATTCATGATGTCAATTGCCTTGCGGATGTTCGGGAAGATCCGATTGAGGTCATAATAGTCGTTCCAGGCCCGGTCGATAGCCAGTCCGGCCTTGCCGTATGCGGACGGCTCGAGCACCCACGAAGCGGCGCCGACGATGGCGCTGAGCGGTTTGCCCGCCGCATCGGTCTGGGAGAAATAGCCCAGTTCGTCGGATCCGTCGAGTGCCGGGGCCGTCACGCCGATGATCAGCCGGTCGGTCGGGACACCCTCGACGCAGGCACGGTACATCTCGACCGTAAGTTCCTCTCGGGAGGTGGCGCTCCTGGCCATCACGATGACATACGAGCACTCGGAGAGCAGCGAACTGTCGGCCAGTTTGTGCGGGCCGCCGCGGAAGAAGAGCAGCTTCTCGGGATGGGCCGCATGCCAGCTCTTCAGGACCTCGTAAACCACACCGAGCCGTCCGGCGAACAGGGTCGTCTGCTCGGGGGTCAGGCTCGACAGCACGGGGCCGTCGTAGGTGAAGGTCACGCCATCGAAGCCATAACGCTCGCAGCTGGCCGTCAGGGCCTCGACACGCTCGCGGCAGAAGGCGAGGAATGCGCTGTCGTCAGCGGGCTCCGTCGTATCGCCCTCCGAACCGTCGCCATCATCCTGGCTGCCGTCGGTCGCATTGCCCGACTCGGCATCGCCCGGCGTCTCGGGCTCATCGGTCTCGGGCTCATCGGTCTCGGGAGCCTGCAGGGCTTCCCATTCGCTCTCGATACGGGCGTAGTCGATCTCGCAGACCACGCGGGTCCCTTTCTTGCGGACCTCGGCCATCTGGTCGGAATACTCCGGGGCCAGGTTCTCGGGATGCGTCATGCAGATGAAGTCCACGCTGTCGGGATAGGCCGTCAGACGCTGGTTCTGCGCAATCGGAGCGAGGCCGGCGCGGTTCTCCATCATGACGAAGGTCAGTTTGTGCTCACTGGCCTTGTAGGCGCGCAACGCCGCAAGGTACTGGGCATAGAGGGCGGGATTCTGCTCCTCGAGCGAAGGGCGGCTGATATCCACGCTCTCCGAATCCGTCCAGTCGCTGCACGAACCGAGCAATACGGCCGTGAGGGCCAGGACAGGCAGGAAATATATCTTGATACTGCGTTTCATAATTCAAAACTCTCGTTTATGGGTGAATCAATTGCGGGGAATGTTCGGGTTGCAGTCCCACCACATGCGCGTAGCCATGTTGTCGGCTCCCTGCAGCAGCGTGGAGACGGCCGTCTGGTAGTTCTCCGCATTGGTCGTGCGCTCCTCGGCCGGATAGGGCATGCGGCGTGCGCCCATCTCGGAATCGACGATGCCGCCGCTCTTGTTTCCGGCCTCCGTGGCAGGAATCAGGTGCGGGAAGCCCGTACGGCGGTAATCGGCCCACGATTCGTTGCCCAACAGCCAGTTGGCAATCCATTTCTGGATGATGATGCGCTCCTGCATCTCCTCGGGCGTACCGGTCTTCCAGGCCACCGAGGTCGTCGAAAGCGTATTCGAATAGGTGTCCTTGCCGTTGTTGGGATCGATGTAGACGATCTGCGGCACCGAGCTCTGTGCAATATAGCTCTCGTAGCCCGAGACGCCCCACTGCTCGAACGACAGGCGGATACCCTCGTTGTAGAAATCCTCGGCCGAACCGCTGCCCATGTCGAACCCGAAGACGGCCTTGGCCTCGGCCTTCAGGAAGGCCACCTCGGCGGCATTCATCCAGTAGAGCGGCGACGACGTGGTGAGCTTCACGCCCGAATACTTGTGGCCGATCGAGGAGAGGTCGGGGATCTCGATGCCGCGGCGCATGCCGACGTAGGTCTGGCCGGGCCACTCCGACTCGACGAAATAGGCCGCACGGCGGGGATCGTTGTAGGCGTTCATGTAGCAGATGATGTCGGCCGCAGCGTGCGAGTCACCGCCCGTCAGACAGGCCGTGTTGTCGGAGTGCGTCGCCGAGTTGTAGTTCACGGCCACGTAGATCGGGTTGCCGTCGGCTCCGAAGCTCGTCATGCAGGCGTTGTCATCGTTCGAGGTCATCACGCCGATCTCATGCGACACGGCGCTCTCGGCCATCGTGCGGGCCGTGGCCGGATCGGCATAGACGATACGCATGGCCAGACGCAGTTTGAGCGAATTGGCAAACTTGCACCACTTCTCGGCGCTGCCGCCATAGATGTTGTCGGCCGACGAGGCGATCGTCACCGAGCGGTTGGCCGTCAGCACGTCGATGGCCGCATTGAGCTCCTCGAAGAACTTGTCGTAGACGGCCTTCTGCGAATCGTAGGGGACCTGCAGCTGTCCGTCGGCACCGATCTGCGAGTAGGGAATCGGACCGTAGGTATCCGTCACGCGGTGCATGGCCGCCACCTTGATGACATCGGCAATGGCCAGGATCACCGGGTCGTCGGTCTGTTCCTTGAGCTCGCGCAGGTTCGAGTAGAGCGTCGGAATGACGAAATCACTGGCCATGAATACGTTGGTCCAGTTGTCCGTCGGGTTGTAATTCGAAATGGTATTGCGCTGTTCGGCGTTCGAGTCGGCAAAATAGCCGCCCTGCGTACCGCCCAGCAGGCAGTCGGTGAACTGCGCCGTATTGACGTCGGTCGAAATCACACCGCTCATGATACCGCTCATCGTAGCACCGAGCAGGTATCCGTCGGCCTGCATCTGATCCTTGTCCGGCTGATAAGGATTACTGTTGATCTCCAGATAGTTGGCCGTGCAGGCGCTACCCGAGAGCAGGACCGTGAAAAGAAGCGGTTTCCATATGTTTTTCATAACGGTTCGGTTTAGAATTTGAGTCTGAGGTTGAATCCGATGTTGCGCAACGACGGCATCATGAAGTAGTCGATGCCCTGATAGAAGTTGCCCGTCGTGGCGATGGTCTCGGGATCGAACGGAGCCTTGTTGTAGATCATCCACAGGTTGCGGCCCACGAGCGAAAGGGTGATTTCGCACAGGTCACCCAGCACCTTGCGCGGGATGGTATAGCCGATCGAGGCCTCCTGCAGGCGGACGTTGGTGGCCGAGTAGGTGTAGTACTGCGGAACCGTATTGCCGCCGCTGACCGATGTATACCACTTGTTGGCATCGACCAGATCGCCGCCGTTGATCACCACGCCGCCGGCATCACGCGCCGCGGCCGAAGCCTCCGAAACACCGTAGTAGTCGAGCATGGCCTGCGTGCGCGAGAAGACGACGCCGCCCAGGCGTGCCGACAGGGCGAATCCGAAGTTGAAGTTGCCCCAGCGGAAGTCGTTGCGCCAGGCCATGTTGGCATCCGGAAGCACCGAGCCCAGCTTGATGTAGTCATTGACGTTCGAGATGGCCTCCGTGGCGACATTGCCCGACTCATCGACATAGATGGCGCCGTTGGCGTCGTATTTCATGTCGCGCAGCGAGTAGAGGTCACCCAGCGTTCCACCCTCCTTGAGGATGAAGTGGGCCTCGCCCAGTCCGTCCATGTCGAGCAGATCGACCGAGAAACGCTGTCCGGTCTCGGGATTGACGATGTTGTTGGCCAGCGAGAGAATCTCGTTGTGGTTCGTCGAGAGCGTGTAGTTCGTGTCCCACGAGAACTTGCCCCACGTGTTGCTGTAACCGAGAGCCAGCTCGAAGCCGCGGTTGAGCACCTTGCCCGACTGGATCGTCAGCACCGAGGAGCCCGAACCGGTCGAGATCGTCGTGTCGAACGTCTGGTCCTGCGTCTTGGTGTTGTAGTAGGTCAGGTCGAGGTTGAAGTGCTTGAGGAAGCGCATCGTAAGACCCACCTCGAAGGATTTCGTGCGTTCGGGCTTGAGGTTGTAGATCGGGTACTTCGTATTGGTGTTCCACGTCAGGCCGCTCTCGTTCCACTCATAGAGCGGGTTGGCAATGAAACGCTCGAATGCGACACCCACCGATGCATACGAACCGCGCAGCTTGACATAGGAGAGGTTCTCCGGCATGTTGGGGATAAGCTGCGAAAGCACGACCGAAGCACCCACCGACGGATAGAAGAACGAGCTCTTTTCCGAGTGGAGACCGGCCAGCTGCGACGGCCAGTCGTTACGGCCGGTCACCGTAAGGAAGTAGGTGTTCTTGAAGCCCACCTCGGCCGAGAAGAAGACCGACTGGGTCTGCTCACGCCAACCCTCCTGCAGGCGCTTGGTCTTCGACGAGTTGCTCAGGTTCTGGATGTTGAAGACGTTGGCCAGGCCCGGCTTCTCCCCCTCGAAGGCGTCCGAACCGTCGGCGATCGGGCCGCGGACCTTCATTGCGTCGTAGCGCATGTCCGAGATCGAGGCACCGGCATTGGCCTGCAGCGACCAGTTCTCGCCGAAGGTCTTGTTGATGTTCACCAGCACGTCGCCGTAGACCTGCTTGTCGGTCATCTTCGTGATGCCGTACATACCGCGGTCGGAGTACTCGGACAGCTGTTCGTAGGTCGAAGCGTACATCTTCTCCGTATAGTCGGTGTGCGTGTTGTCGATGCTGACACGGCCCGAAACATTCAGCCAGTCGAGGATGTCGTACGACAGCGAGGCGTTGAGCATGTAGCGGTCCTTGCTGTTCTCACGCAGGTTGCGGTAGTTGATCCAGTAGGGGTTCTGCATCGTCAGGCCGGCATCACCCACGGGCCAGTACTGCGTATAGAGCTGGCGCGAGGGGTTGTAACGCTCGTACATCTGGATGTCGCTCCAGTCGTCGCCGCGCGGGAAGATGTAGGCGCCTACCAGCGGGTTGTTGTAGGTTCCCTGGTTGGTCATGTTGCGGTCGCGCTGGAGCACGTAGCTCGCACCGACATCAAGGCGCATGCGGTCCTTGAAGAAATAGGTCGTATTGCGGAACGTGAAGTTGTAGCGGTCGTAGCTGTTGTTGGGGACGATACCGCGCGAGTTGATCGCCGCGGCCGACGCGTAGACCTGGTTCTTTTCGTTGCCCGTCGAGAAGGAGACGCTCTCGGTTCCGGTCACACCCGTCTGGAAGTAGTCGTCGGCCGGATCATAGCCCATGTAGTTGGCCGAATTGAGCCGATGGCCCCAGCTGCGGACGATCGAACCGGTGCTCGACGAGAGGTCACCCGTGCCGTAGCGGTTCTGGAACTCGGGAAGGACGAACGGCGTCATGATCTCGGTGTTGCTCGACACGACGACCGACGTACGACCGGCCTTGCCGCGCTTGGTCGTAACGACGATGGCTCCGTTGGCGGCATCCGAACCGTAAAGGGCCGCAGCCGCGGCACCGTTCAGCACCGACAGCGACTCGATGTCCTCGGGGTTGATGTCGGCGATCGGGTCGGTCGTACCCTGCGAACCGAACTTCGTTCCGCCGTCGCGGGCCGTAGTGAACATCGGCACGCCGTCGATCACGTAGAGGGCATTCGACGACTGGCTGATCGACTTCTGACCGCGCATGACTACCTTCGAGGCGCCGCCGACACCCGACGACGAGGCGTTGATCGTCACACCGGCCACCTTGCCGTTGAGCGAATTGATGAAGTTGGCGTCCTTGTTGGCGAGCAGGCTCTCGGAATCGACCTGCTGTACGTTATACGACAGGGCCTTCTCCGAGCGCTTGATGCCGAGGGCCGTCACGACGACCGCCTCGACCTGCTGCGTCTCTTCGCGGAGCGTGAAGTCCACCTGCGTACGGCTTCCCACGACAGCCTCGACCGTCTGATAGCCCAAATAATTGACTGTCAGGACTGCATTTTCAGCGGGGGGGGGGGAACTTGCAGCGTGTAGTCTCCGTTCAGGTCGGTGCTCACACCGATGGTCGTACCCTTGACGAGCACGGCGGCTCCGATCACCGGAAACCCGTTCCCGTCGAGCACCTTACCCGAGATGCGCACGGGACGGCTGTCATCCTTCTTCACCGAGAGCAGGATGTTCTGCCCTTCGACGCTGTAGGTCAGTCCGGTCCCCCGTACCAGCTGGTCGAGGACCTGATTGATCGGCTGACTCTCGGCATCGACCGACACGATCTGACGCGCCGCATCGATCCCGTCGCCGAGCATGAAGAGATAGCGGGATTCTCCTTCGATCTTGGAAATAGCCTGCGTCAGAGGGACCTTGTCCAACCGGACCGTGAGCGTATTGTCCTGGGCAAAGGCCGCCGTTGCGAAGAGGCAGAGACATGCGCAGGCAAATGCAGGCATAAACTTGATTAGTTTCCCGATTATACGGAAACTTACGTTTTTATTCATACATTTGTAGAGTGTTTAGGTAATAGGTTTTGTTCGTTCGTCAAGGGCGGGGCCGTTACCTGCCTGCGGGTGTGCAGACCCGCAGGCTTTTTTTACGGTATTGCTCGATCTCCCCCGCCGGAAATGGAGGCAGACATCAACTCATGAGGACAGCGGTTTTAAAAGGTTGGTAATACGTTTATTTCGATTCATCGATCAATAGATTGTAATGACGTTGCTGCGCACGTCGTGCTCGAAACGGAAGTCGGAGTTGTGCTGCAGCACGCGCAGGGCATGGTCCACACCGTCCGAGATGCGGATCTTGCCGCTCTTGAATCCGATGACGGGCATCTCCCGGCGACGGATGTCGATGCGCACGTTGTAGGCCTTCTCGAACTTGCGCATCAGCTCCTCGAACGACAGCCCGCGGATGCTGATGAGCCCTTCGGTCCAGCAAACGGCATCGAGGTCGGCGATCCGCCCGACAGCGATCCGCCCCCCGGTCAGACGCGCCTCGTCGTTGGGCTCCAGAACGACGGCCCGATGCGTCGCGGGATCGGTCAGCCGTACACGTCCCTCGAGGAGCGTGGTCGAGAAAGAGCCGGTTTCGGCATCGGCCTCGACGTTGAACTTCGTACCCAGCACCTCCACATCCGAGGCGAAGGTCTCGACAACGAACGGATGCCCGGCATCGTGCTTGACCTCGAACATCGCCTCGCCGGTGAGTTTTACCTCACGGCGGTGGCGTCCGAATACCGAGGGGTACTCCAGACGCGATCCCGAGTTGAGCCACACATGGGTGCCGTCCGAAAGGGTCACCTCGATTCGCTGGCCGGCCGGGACATTCAGCGCGACCATCTGCTCGGCCACGCTGTCGAACGTATATACATAGGTCGAATAACCCACTCCGAGGAGCAGTGCCACGACGGCCGCCACGCGCAGCACGCGGCGGAAGGCCATCCGCATGGCCGTCGGCCGGGAGGAAGCTGCGGCAGTCGTCGCACGCTGCGGGGTTTCGCCCGCAGCGAGACGCTCGAGCTCGGGTCCGTACATCTTGGTCGTCTCGAAGACGAAACGTATCTCGTTGAATTCACGCACATGCTCGGGAGAAGCGTCGAGCCAGTCGGCCATGCGGCGCTTTTCCTGCTCCGAGCAGTTGCCTTCGAGGTATTTCAGTACGTCGGTCGATTTCATCACAATACTTCTTTTTTGTACGTTTTGTCCGCATCGGTCCTAGGCTCCGCACGGTGCATTGCCGGCCGACAGACTATTATCACACTTTTTTCGTTCTCTTGACATCTATATATTGCACGAAAGCGGCGATCGGACAACCCGATCGGAGCATTTTGTGCAAATAAATATTTTTACGAAATTGCTAAATTTTTTCACGATCTAATTCTAAAAAAACCAGATCCGACACGGTGTTTTTTTCACGGATTGGTCGGAATGCACGTGTAACGATTGAAAAAATATTATAACTTTGATCCCGAAAAAACAGTCAGTATGCCGATACCGGACGAGAGAGAATCCAGCGTCAGGGAATTCAACGAACTCTATTTCACCTATCGGAGCAATTTCATCTCGATAGCCCGTTCGTATGTCGAGGAGACGGCCGTGGCGGAGGACATCGTCACGGACAGTTTCGTTGCATACTGGGTACGGCGGCACGAACTGGCAGCGGATACGGATCCCCGACGCTACGTTGTCGGAGCGATCAAGAAGCGGTGCCTGGAGCACCTGCGCAACAAGCAGATCCACCAGCGCGTCGAAAAGAAGCTGCAGGATGCCAGCGACCGCATGCTGGAATACCACCTGGGAAGCCTCGAATGCTGCAAACCCGAACAGCTCTATGCCGACGAGGTGTTGGCCATTCTGCAGAAGCGGCTGGACGAGATGCCCGAACTCACCCGTGAGATCTTCATCGCCAGCCGCACCGAAGAGTTGAGCTACAAGGACATCGCCGAACGTTTCCGAATCCCCTCCTACAAAGTCAAGTATGAGTTGCAGAAGGCCCTGACCCAGCTGCGGGATTCACTCAAGGACTATCTGCCGGGCGTCCTTGTCCTGATCGCCGTGGACTTCCTGCTGCGCTCGGGATACCACCCAAGCGGCATGTAACCCGTCGAGAGGCCCCTCCCCCGCCGTCCGTGCGGCCGGAAACCGTTGCGGTCAGCCTGGCCGATGCGCTTCACTCCAACCATTTTCCTCCGGACTCTTCGGCCCCGCCCGCAGCGAAGGCAGCCTTCGGGCCGACAGCCGGCTCCCCTATTCCGGATAGATCATCCGGATGGTGGCTCCGCCATCGACGGTCAGAGTCTGTCCGTTGAGAAAGTCGTTCGCCTCGTCGCACAGGAAGAGACACATGCGGGCGATGTCCCCGGGTTCCCCGACCCGGCCCGATGGATGGAACTGATGATCCTCCGAGCGCAACGGCTCCTCTTCGCGCACATGGATCCATCCCGGAGCTATGGCATTGACCGTAATGCGGAGCGGAGCAAGAGAGACGGCCAGCGAGTGTGTCAGCGAGTAGATGCCGCCCTTCGAGGCGGAATAGGCCTCGGTTCCGGCCTCGCTCTGCAGGTAGCGGGTCGAGCAGAGGTTGATGATGCGTCCGTATCGCCGATTGCCGTTCCGGCGGCGGTGGAGAGCCAGCTGGCGTGAGGTAATGAAAACCGGGCGCAGGTTGGTGGCGATCACCCGGTCGAACTCTTCGATCGAAAGTTCATCGAGGGGTTTGAAGAGGCCGATCCCGACGTTGTTCACCAGAATGTCGATATCGCCCAACGTCTCGAAAAGCTGTTGCATGCACCCCTCGAGACCGGCGGCATCGGTGACATCCAGCTGACAGAAACGGGCTCCGGTCCCGGCTGCGGTCCGGGCCCCGAGCTCGGGGTCGATATCGCAGAAGACCACCTCATCGCCCTGCCGGGTGAAAGCCTCTACAATTCCCTTTCCGATTCCGCGGGCACCGCCTGTAACGAATACACGTCTTTTCATGTTTTTTTGAATTTTTACCGCAAAGATAGCGCAAGTCGGCTGCAGAGACAAGAGCGGAAGCCCCTCGAAAACGATCCGATTTCGTGACATGCCGCCCTCCCCGGGCGCCGGTACGTCTTGCCTGAACAACAATTTTTCTTGCCTAAACGACAATTTCTTGCCTAAACGACAAAATTTGCAATCCGCACTTTC
>OJNW01000112.1_pt1 | contig 64860 bp, 63 predicted proteins | sample 1597951 | NCBI WGS metagenome assembly OJNW01 (sample SAMN01915212, study PRJEB22387) | human gut metagenome | isolation source: stool | host: Homo sapiens | place: USA | reverse complement strand
GGTAGCTGTTGATCCCCGCCAGCATGGAGTTGACGCTGGCGGCCTCGTATCGCTCGGTCAGACCTTCCTTGTAGCAGACGGTCAGCTCCTTGGTGGGCTCGCGCCCGTCCAGCCAGCACAGGAAGGCGCGGGCGTCGCGCAGATATTTTTCTATCGTGGCGGGACTTTTCTCGTTTTCGCGTAGGTGCTTTTCAAAGGCTTGCAGTTCGTTCATGAAATCATCCTCCGTATCATAGCTTTAGGGTTATTGTATGATATGGGGGCATTCTTTACACGCCACACCTGTCTTTTCTTCAGCTTCGTGCTTCCCGGAAAATCTCACGCTGTGCTGGCTGTTTTCTTTGATAATGGCATCCCACCTCATGGGGTGGTCTTGACGGGACCTGGTCTCGGCGCGATTTTCATGTTGTTCATCGAGTGGAAAAGAGGGCTGCCGAGAATACCGCAAAGCCCCGCCGGAATTGCTCCGGCGAGGCTTTGCTTTTGACCACATAAAATGCCACAGACAGGTGCGGAACACATGGGAGATGTGGGTCACAAGATGTTAGGAAAGGAATTAAAATCGAGAGAAACCCGCTAAAAACGGCTGAAAAGTATAGGAAAAATGTTGCGGTAGTTCTTTGGTTATGGCATCCCACGCCGTGGGGTGACCCTTCCATATGGAAGGGGACGCTGATCTGCATCAATTCTAAATCTGTCATTTCCGCCGACACACCCCGAAGAGGCCCTCTCTTGCCCCTGTGGGACAATTCGTTTTCTGTGCGGTGGAAGCGAAACTTCTCGCGCAGGTCAGCCCGACCTTTTCGCAAGAAATTGAGGATCGGTCTGCGGGCATCCTGACTCGAAAAAGTGGCGAAGTCATTTTTTCGACAGCCGAAAACCGCCAGTTTACTGATGGTTACGATTCTTGCGGCAGGAAGAAGCAAGCTGCTGCCGCAGGCATCAGGTCAGGGGAGAAAAACCGTAGCTGTTGGACAGCGCGTCAATTTTCTGTCCTGCTTTGCACATGGGACAATCCTTGACAAGACTGGTCACATATCCGGGGATATCCTCCGGTGAAAACAGGCTGATCACTGGAATGTCGCCCACCTGCTTCAAGGCGCTGAAGACAGCTGCGACCCCCTGCGTGGTGCCACCGTAATACTCGATGCACTCGAGTGCGCGAGCCGCGGTCTTTCCCGAATTCACCGTGGAGATCAGCAGCAGGACATTCTTTTCAGACACCATGGGGCGAAGATTATCCCGGAAGATCAGAAGTCCGTTGGAATCGTGCTCCGGTGCGACGACGCAGATATTTTTTTCGCTGCTCAGGGAAAAGAGATTCTTCTGAGAGAGTTGGCGGGCGAGAAACGTACCGATGACCTCGCTGCCGTCCAGGCAGACGACCGTATCGATCTCCTTTTCATAGACATAGTGATTGGCAAGAGAGGCGGCAGCGATATTGGCCATTGCACACTCATGCTTCATGCGGGTGATGTCGAGATAATGGCTGTTGTGAGAGTGGCGGGTCGCAAAATGCCCATGGTATGCGGTCAGCTTCAAATCGTTTGCTTCTCTGGATTTGATGATCATTGAACTCATAGCTCCGTCCTCCTTTTTGTTTTTTATGCGTTGATGGGAAAAGAGAGAATTCAGCGATTCTTTTTAGCTTCCAGATAGTCGTTCAGTTCGGAATTGATGATATCCGTGATGAACATGTGGCCCGGGGCATGGGTGATAGCAATGGGCGGCTTCGCATTTTCGACCGCCGCCTGCGGTGTCACGCCGCAGGGCCAGAACACGGGAATCTCACCCTCGTAGAAATCAACCGCCTCGCCGTAGTCAGGCTTCATCACATCGGCAACGCCGACCTCGGCGGCATCGCCCATGTGGACGGGCGCGCCGTGGACATTCGGCATTTTGACGGTGATGTCATACGCCTTTTTGGCGTTTTCCGGCGTCATGGGGCGCATAGAGCAGACCATGGGGCCGCAGAACGGACCGGCCGGCTCGGTCATGATATTGGTCTTGAACATCGGTACATTGCGTCCCTGCGCGATGTGACGGATCTCGATACCCTCGCGCATGAGCGTTTCCTCGAACGAGAATGAACAGCCGATCAGGAAGCCGACATAGCCCTCTTTCCAGTAGTCGCTCACATCGGTCAGCTCCTTGCCATCCCACTTGCCATCGCGGTAGATGCGATACTTGGGAATGTCGGTGCAGATGTTGCCGCCCTCGCCCATATCGTGCGTCTCGGGCGTACCCCGGATGATCTCAAGGATCGGGCAGGGGAAGGGGTTGCGCTTGGCAAATTCCTCAAAATCTCCCGCGTATTCCGGCGGAAGGATGATAAGGTTGGCCTGTGCGTAGCCGCGACACATACCGGCGGTTGGGAAGTCGATGACACCCTCGCGGATGAGCTTGCGAACCTCGCTCGGCTTCTTATCGATATAAGGGGTAATATCAAAGGCCATGTGTCGTTCCTCCTATTACTATTATTTTTTGCGTTTTAGGGCTGCGTCAACGATTCATGGCGCCGCGCAGGCAGCGCAGCGCAGCGCGCTGGGCAAGCAGCGCCTCCTGTGCGGTGGTGATGGACACCTTTTCAAAGCGCACCCTGTCGCCCGCTTTGAGTTGGGCGAGGATGCGGAAGTCCGCGGAGATAACATTGGCGATCTTCGTGTAGCCGCCGGTGGTCTGGCGGTCGGCCAGCATGATGATCGGCTTGCCCGCAGAGGGCACCTGAATCGCGCCGAAGGCAATGCCGTCGGAGATGATGTTGCCGTCCTTGATGTGTTCGATCAGCTCGCCGTCAAGGCGGCAGCCCATGCGGTCGAACTCCGGTGTAAGGGTGTAAACGCTGCTGAGAAAGGTCATAGCGCCAAGCTCGGTGAAGGCGTCGTCCTGCGGGCCGAGCACGACACGCAGTTTATACTCTGCGCGCGGCACGAACTCAGGCGAAATGTGGCGCACGCCGAGGTTCTTGAGGTCGGTCTTGGGCGCGCGGAAGGCGATGACGTCGTCCTTTTGCAGCTTGCGGCCCTGATAGCCGCCGATCTTCGCTTTCATGTCCGTTGAGCGGCTGCCCATGACCACGGGGATATCGAGTCCGCCCGCGAACGCCACGAAAGCGCGGCAGCCGGTGCGCAGCATGGTGAAGCGCAGCGTCTGACCCGCGTTCACGGGAACGGCGCGGTAGGTGTCGATGCTCTGACCGTCGAGCGTTGCGCCGAGGTCTCCGCCGGTGATGGCAATGATGTTGGGCGCATCAAAGCGGAGGTGGGGCCCCATCATCGTGCATTCGAGCACAGCCTCGCCCTCATCGTTGTCGACGAGGATGTTGGCGATAGACGCGCTGCGCGGATCCATCACGCCGGAGACGGACACGCCGTACTGCTGGTAGCCGATGCGGCCGAGATCCTGTACGATGGTGAGCATGCCGGGGTTGAGAATGGTGATGCTCATGCCTGCTCCGCCTCCTTTCTCGGGTAGGTGTGGACCGTATAGCCGCTGGAGGCCTCCAGCGCGGCGATACGGTCAAATTCCGCCTGATCGATGGCGTAGAACTTGATGTACTGGCCTGCCTTGGGCAGGATGGGAACGGCGCGGTCAGGGTCGTACATGCGCACGGGCGTGCGGCCGATAAGCTGCCAGCCGCCCGGGGAGTCGATGGGATATACGCCCGTCTGGCTGCCGGCGATGCCGACGCTGCCGGCGGGAATCCTGACACGAGGTTGGGCAAGGCGCGGCGCGGCAATTTCCTCGCTCATACCGCCAAGATAGGTGAAACCGGGGGTAAAGCCCAGCATATAGATGAGATATTCCGTGGAGGTGTGAATCCGGATGACCTCCTCAGGCGTTTTGTGATTGTGCTCGGCAACAAAGCCAAGGTCGGGGCCCATTTCATCCCCGCCGTAGAGCACGGGGATCTCCAACACATCGCTTGGCGGAATCCGGATGTGGTCAAGCTGATTGAGCAGGCCCTTGAGTTTCTTGACAAGCGCACCGTAGGGGATGACCTCAGGGTCGTAGTGAACCATCAGCGAGCGGTAGGTCGGCACGAGCTCCACGATCCCGGGAAATTTGCTCTCGGTGAGCGCAATGCTGAACGCACGAATCTGTGCGTTGATGTGCTCACTGATCTCGTTGCCGAATTCCACGGTTACGGCTGAGTCGCCGCTGAGCAGGAATCTGATGTCGGGCATATCGTTCTCCTTTCAGGCGGAGCCGGCCTGCGGGACAGACCGGCTCGCGGAATGGTGCAGGTTCGTTACGCGAAGAGCTTGGTAAGGTTGGGCAGCGCCGTGACGGCAAGGTAGCCCGCGACACCGACCACACACCAGCCAAGAACCTGTAGCCACACAGGGTGCTTGTACTCGCCGACGATGGACTTCTTGTGGCAGCCAAGCAGCATGCAGCACAGGGAAATTGGCAGGATCAGGCCGTTGAGTGCGCCAGCCAGGATGACCATGCGCTTTGCACCACCAAGAATTGCCATAACGAGCGTGGAGAAGGCGATAAAGCCGACGATGAACCACTTGTCATTCTTGGCGATGAAGGGGTGAACAGTCTTGAGGAAGGAGACAGAGGTATAGGCCGCGCCAATGACGGAGGTGATACCGGCAGAGAACAGTGCGAGACCGAAGAGACGGTAGCCGATGTCGCCAGCAGCAAGGCGGAAAGCCTCGGCTGCGGGGTTGGCAGCGCTGGTGACGGCCGTGACATTTTCCGCCACGACGACCGTACCGGCCGTGCAGACGCCGAGCACGCACAGGAACAGCAGAATACGAACGCTGCCCGAAACACAGATGCCGGTCAGGACGGACTTGCGGAAGTGCTTGACTTCCTCAGGCTTGCCGCCCCAGCCCGCATCGAGCAGCTTGTGTGCGCCGGAGAAGGTGATGTAACCGCCGCAGGAGCCGCCGAGCAGCGTGACCATGACGGGAATGAGTTCCTTGGGATTCTCAGGGGTAAAGATATGGGCGACCGCATCGCCGACGGGGGGCTTTGCCATGAAAGCCACGACCAGCATGACGACGATAATAATGCCGCCGAGGATCTGGGCGACCCTGCCGACGATGTCGTTTGCCTTCTTGGAAAGGAAAATGCAGATAGCAAGCACGCCGCCGATGATGACACCGGCCTTTTCGGGAATGCCGATCATGGCATTGAAGCCGAGTGACACGCCGCCGACATTGCCGATATTGAACGCAAGACCGCCGAGCACAACAAGCACGACAAGCAGATAGCCGAGACCGGGAAGGACCTTATTGGCAATCTCCTGACCGCGCAGGCCGGAAACGCCGACGATGGACCATACATTGGTCTGCGCGATCATATCCATGATGATGACGCAGACGATGACGAAAGCGAAAGAAGAGAGATACTTTGCGGTGAATTGCGAGGTCTGGGTCAGAAAGCCGGGGCCGATGGCGGATGTCGCCATCAGAAAGGCCGCGCCAAGGCTGACGGAAAGTGAGCGCTTCTGGGTAGTTTCGTTACTCATGATCATCCTCCTGAAATATTGCCGCAGTGCGGCAGATTTGGGGTGTTGGTCTTTGCGGAACGGAACAGCTGGAAACGAGGCTCTTTTTATACGATCTCGCGGATGGGGGCAATCTCCACGCCACGGGCGGTGAGCTGCGTGCGGATATTTTTGACGAATTCGACGGCCGAAGGGTTGTCACCGTGGACACAGATGGAGTGAGCCGCGATTTCGACCTCCTCGCCGGTGATGGCCGTGACCTTGCCCTCGGTGACCATGCGGACGGTGCGCGCGATGGCCTCGTCCTTATTGTGGATGACGGCGCCGGGCAGCTTGCGCGGCACAAGCGAGCCGTCGGCCTGATAGGCGCGGTCGGCAAAGACCTCGTTTGCGACGCGCAAGCCCAACTGCTTGCCTGCATCAATCATCTTGCTGTTGGCAAGACCAAGCAGGATAATGTTCTTGTCTACCTCGGCAATCGCCTCGGCGATGGCAAGCGCCAGATCCATGTCTTTACCAGCCATGTTGTAGAGAGCGCCGTGGGGCTTGCAGTGCTGGAGCCTGATACCCTCTGCCGCAGCGAAGGCCATCAGCGCGCCGAGCTGATACTTGACATACGCCTTGACCTCCTTGGGCGAGACGACCATGTTCCTGCGGCCAAAGCCCATCAGATCGGGGAAGCCCGGGTGTGCGCCGACGGCGACGCCTGCCGCCTTGGCTGCGGCAACGGTCTTTTCCATCACCAACGGATCTCCTGCGTGATAGCCACAGGCCACATTGACAGAGGAAACATGCGCGATGACCTCGTTGTCGAGCCCGATGGTATACGCGCCGAAGCTCTCGCCGAGGTCGCTGTTGAGATCTACCTTGTACATACTGAAATACCCTCCTTTTCATAGTTGGTCTACAGGGTTTTTCGAGCAAACGGCGTTCCAATTTGATCAATGGAAGCGCTCTTTCAAAAATGCCTGCTCTCCTCTCCCTTGATAATGTCATTTTACAGGATACCGCCGGAAAAAGCAAGAATAATAATACAAGGTCTTAGTTGTCATAACAGCAGCATGAGCCTGTTTTGCAAAATGCGATTTTGCAGGTCGGCAGTGGCGGCCTTCCACTTTGATGATAGCATCCCGCGTCGTGGGGCGGCCCCGGCGTGGGTTTTCTGTTATTTCATCGGGCGAAGGATTTGATCATCGAGGACGCTACAAAGCCATCACCGAAGCAACTCTGGCGAGGCTTTGCCTTTGACCACATAAAATGCCACAGACATGTGTAGAACACATGGGAAACTCAGGTCTCAAGATGTTAGAGAATGAATTAAAATCGAGAAAAAACCGCTAAAAGCGACTAAAAGTGCAGAAAAAAAGCAACAGCTCTTTGATTATGGCATCCCACGCCGCAGGGTGCCCCTTCCACCGCGGAAGGGAGGCCGATCTGCATCAACTCTATTCCTGTTCGGGGCAGTTGGAATGACGGCAACAAGTTATGCAGTTTCTGTAGTCCTTCTTTTGTCAATCTGCTTGCAAACTGTGGCCAATTGGCAGGGATATGGTTTGACAGTCATTACTTGATACTCTCAAAGGCGGCTTGGCACCCTGGATATTTGCGGCGTTTACTCAGCATACTCACATCAAGGCCAACGCCAACACGAAGAAGCAGGTGAAGGAACAGATCCCAGCAGCTGCCAGGCACTATGCAAAAGAATTGATGGAAGAGGTCAACGCGGATAGAGAAGCGCATGGTAAAAAGCCCTTATTGACTTTTCAAAAGAAAGAAAGTAAGATAAGTTAAATTCTTATGAGAGGAAACAGAAAATGAGTTTGTCTCTTTCGGCAAAACGCCCACTACTTTATCAGGAAGTAGTGAATGCTTTGTACCGCATTATAGATGACAATACCCTTCATCCTGGAGATCAAATGCCCGCCGAGCGTGAGCTGATGGAGCAACTTGGCGTAAGCCGCAATGTTCTGAGAGAGGCATTTCATATTTTGGAGCAGCGTGGCATCATCACCTCCCGACAAGGAAAGGGCCGTTTTCTGCGAGAACTGCCGGTTAGCCGATTTGGCGAGAACAAGCAGGAAGAGATGTCAAAAAATCTTGAACGATACTCTCTCTATGAGGCTTACGAGGTTCGTCAGGTGCTGGAAACAAAGGCGATGGATTTGATTGTTCGCAATGCAACAGATGCTGACCTTGATGAGATTGAAGCGGCTTATCAGACGATGCTCTGCCGTTTTGCGGAAACGAACACGACCATGGGCGAATTTGAGTTACATCAGCTCTATGCAAAGAAAACTGGTAGTGTTTTCATGGAACAAACCCTGAATATCGTCCTCTCTACGATCCTAGAAATGATGCATACGACGTCTCATAGTGTATTGGACATGCATCAAGTGGAGGAAGAGAAAACCGACCACCAACGAATCATTCGTGCACTGCAAAATCGCGATACAAATGAAGCGCAGCGGGCAATGTTTGACCATATTCAGCATACGCTGGACATTTTGAATTAAAAAATAATAAAAATATACGAAAAATGCCGAAAGTTTTTCTTGACTTTTGGCATTTTTATTTATATTATAAAAATGTACTGGGTGACCAAGTGAGCAAGCTGAAGAAGGAGTAACTTTTATGAGTATGCTGACGGAAGAAGTAAGCAAGCAGAAAATGCTGGAAACGATTCATTATATGACGGAGAATTTTCCGTACCGCCTGGCCGGAAGTCCATGTGAAGCGGCAGCCTCACGGTATGTGACAGAGCGGCTGCGCCAATATGGACTGGAGGTGGAAAACAAAGAGTTTTATACCTACAACAGCGATCCGATGTATTCCAAGGTTACCGTGCTCGATCCGGCAATGGAAATTGACAGCCTGCCCTGTGCCCATATCCGCGCGACCAAACCGGAAGGCGAGGTCTTTGAGCTGATTTATGTAGGTAATGGGGATTATGCATCCTACAAGGACATCAATGTCAAGGGTAAGATGGTACTGGTGGAAGTCTCCTATGCACCACCTGTACCGGAAAAGGCCCGTATTGCCTATGAGATGGGCGCTGCGGGCATTATGTGCATGAACTGGGGGAATGACGAAGAGGTTATCTGCAGGCGCGGGCTTAAGGGCGTGTGGGGCAACCCGACAGAGGCCAATTTTCATTGTATTCCTGAAATTGTTGGTGTCGGCGTGACGAGGGGAGCTGGTCTTAAGCTCAAGCAACTCTGCTTAGAAGGAAAGAAGGTCGAGGTCAAAGTAACAGCAATTGCGGACCGCACCTGGAGCATCGTCCATCAGCCTACAGCGATCCTTCGAGGCAATGGGAAAAGCGATGAATTTCTGCTTGTCTGCTCCCATCTGGATGCGTGGAAGCCAGGGGTGACCTGCAATGCGACTGGCAACGCCACCACGCTGGAAATCTGCCGTATTCTCAGCAAACATCGTCAGGAGCTTGACCGTGATGTGTATTTTGTATTCTGGGACGGACATGAGGTCGCGGAGGCTGCCGGCTCTACATGGTTTGTTGACAACAACTGGGACAAGCTCAATAAGCATTGTGTTTGCTATATGCATATTGACTCTACTGGTGTAAAGGAGACAGAACTTTACGAGATTAAGGCCTCCGAGGAGTTGCTCAGCTTTGCCAAGAAGAACATTAATGATGTTCTCCCTGAGCTGGAGTTGCGCGCCATGGCTCTCAAAAAAATCGGAGATCAGAGTTTTATGGGCATCGGAGTTTCCTCCATTACGCAGAGGAAGTCATTTACCAAAGAATATATGGAGCACGCGCACGGCGCGACACTCGGGTGGTGGAACCACACCATTGAAGACGGTGAGGACAAATGCGATCCCACAGCGTTGGAAGAGGACACGCAGGCAACGCTCAAGGTCCTTTATGATTTAGCAACGGCGAAGATTCTGCCCTATGACTTTAGTGATAAGCTTTCTGCTTTCCACACAAACGTCAAAAAAATCGCCGACAAATTTGGTGATCACATGGACTTCATGGATCTGGAGGACAATCTGCAAATGGTCGAGCGGCAGGTTGCCGAGATTCAATCCATGGCCGACGATCTTTCTGAGGAGCGAGCAAAGCTCTATAACGATTTCGTAAAGATGGTTGCTCGGCAGATTACAAATGTGACTATGACCTGTGCGGATAAGTATTCACAAGACAGCTATGGCTACACAAGCCTTTCCTATCCTGTCCCTCTGTTTGCAGACTTTGAACGACTGGTCAAGCTAGACCCTGCGTCCTTGGAGTATGGGCTCATAAAGACCCAACTCGTGAAAAATAAAAACCGCATTAACGACGCACTCTTTACAATCAGTTGTTTTGCTGACCTTTATAAACGCATACTGTGCGTGTAGCAGCCGCTGAAAACATTTTACTGCTGAGGGAGAAAAGTATATGGCACAGGTAAAAACGATTGGTGAAGCTGTCCGCAATATGTCCATACATATGGCAAATATGTACTATTACATGACAAAGGCAGTGATTGAGGACTTTGGCGACGAGGCAAAGGATTCTTTCAAACGGGCGATGATGGAATTCGGCCACGCACGTGGGAAAAAGATCGCGGAAGAGGTATTGGCCGCGGGACTTCCGCTGACGATCGAAAATCTTGATGCCTTCTACGACATCCCAATTGCTGAAGGCTGGGACCTTCATCGTACATATGAAAACGATATGAAAATGAACGTTACGGACAGCTGTACGTTTGCAGATGTATGGATGGAAAAGGATTGGGCCGAGGTTGGGCATATTTATTGCCTTGTTGACACAGCCATCCGCGAGGGCTATAGCTCAAACGTGAAATTCTGTCCAGTCAGAAATATTCTGGAAGGAGACGCGCACTGCCAGTCACTCACTGTGTATCGGGATATTGAAAAAAAGGGGCAGTAACAGTATGAAGATAAAAGTCGTGATTCCGAACAGCGGGATGAGTCGTGGGACGCTGAACGCACGAGAGCTGATGCTCAGTCACGCAGTTTCTCCTGCGGTCATAATTTCCGTAGACTGTATTCCTTCCGGCCCCCGCGCCATTGAATCAAACACAGACGAAGTACTCGCGGGTTCCATGCTGATTGATGCTGCCGTTCAGGCGGAACGGGACGGTTACGATGCCTTTGTCGTATATTGCTTCAGTGACTTGGCAGTCGACGCCATTCGGGAAAATGTGTCCATTCCCGTTGTCGGGCCCGGTGAGGTTGCTCTTGCCGCGGCGGATATTGTTGCCAATCGTTTCGCTGTTATTACAACGGTCGAGGAAAATATTTCGCGCACATACCGCAGGCTGATGCAAAACGCGGTTGCACAGCGAAAAATGTCCTCTGTTCGCGCACTGAACATCCCAGTGGTGGCGCTTCGTGAGGATCCAAAAGCCACTATGCGATATCTGAAGGGGGTTTGCGAACAGGCCATCGAAGAAGACCAAATCGACACGGTTGTGCTTGGCTGTCTCGGAATGGCGCAGTACGGTGGGGAGGTCGAGCGTTGCTGTGGCGTTAAGGTCATTGACCCGGCACCCTTGGCACTTGCCTGCGCTGAACTTGCTGCCCGGCTGAATCTTTGCCCAAGCCGACGCTCCGTTGCTGCATACCGACAGGAGGTGGCAGATTGATGGATTGTGTTGAATTGCTTGAGCAAATGGTTTCTATCCCTAGCGAGTCCCAGAATGAAGAGGCGTTCGCACGCTTTCTGTGCAGTTATCTGCACGATGAGTTGGGGATGGAAAGCGAACTCCAGCACATAGCGGGGAAGAGTTATAACGTGCTCGGTTACTGGAAAGAAACTGGCACGCCGTCTCGGAGGCTGCTCCTTGGCGGACACATCGATACGGTGGTACCCACCCCACGCTGGAAAACCGACCCATATCGACTGACAAGCTGCGGCGACGAGCTCCACGGTCTTGGCGCCGCGGACATGAAGGGCGGACTTGCAGCACAGCTCACTGTGCTCAAATGCCTGCGTGCAGAGGGTAAAAAGCTGAATGCCGCAATCGAATTTGTCGGGCTTGCAGATGAGGAACGGCATTCTATTGGAGCCAACGCCTATGTCACAAAGGCAAAGCTTGCGGCAAGAGATTCGCGCGAGGCTGTCTTTCTAATGGGTGAACCACACTACGATAATTTGGTGATTGGCGCGACTGGAAAGGCACTTCTTTCCTTGCGTGTGCAGGGAAAGGAGGGACATGCATCTACACCGGAGAGAGGGGTCAATGCGATTGATTGCATGGCAACACTGCTTTGTGCAATGCAAAAAAAATATATGCCTCAATATGAGCGCGGGGAACGAGCTTCCTATTGTTGCCTGCAGATGGCGAGCGACTATGCCGGCTATAGCCTGACAATTCCTGCTGTTTGCAGCGCTCTAATCAATAAGCAGCTTTTACCCACTGAAAGTCTAGAAGCGTTTATTTCTGAGCTTGAGACGCTGTACCAAAGTGAGGTGGGGAAGGGGACACTGACCATTCAACGGGAGATTCCCAGTTATCCGGCTTATCAGCTTTCACCGCAACAAAAGGACATACAGCACCTTACCGACTTTCTGCACAAACGATTCGGACGAGCCCCCGAGTTGCGCATAAACCAGAGCGTTAGCGACGGCAATATCCTCTACAATAGCCTTGGCATTCCAACGATCCTGTTTGGCCCGCACGGCATCGCATTCCACACGGAGAACGAGTATGTCAAACGGAGCAGCCTTACAGTCTATATGGAAGAACTCTACGCATACATTTTGGCGGAATACGAGGATTGTCCCTCATAGGGACGTAATGAAATGGTATGCTTTCCCTAATCACGCTCAAATCACCTGCAAAGGCGAGACGACAGAAAACGGGAAGACATAAATACTGCATACTGGGCGGTAAAAGGCAATCAGCAAATAAAAATGGAAAAATGGAGGTCAACATGAAGAGATACACCAAATGGCTTAGCGTGTCCCTTGCACTCATAATGCTGCTCACACTTCTTCCCGGATGTGGAAAAAATCCGACAGGAAATGGGGAACAGATCGGTACAGACCCCAGAGATACCCTGCGTGTAGCCCTTACCAGCGAGCCCCCATCCCTTGGTATTTATGATCATAGTGCATTGATTTCTGTGCAAATGAATGTTCAGATGTTCAACGGCCTAATGCGAATTGACAATGCAACGCTGGATCCGGTCTGTGACCTGGCGGAAAGCTACTCTGTTGAGAACGAAGTGGAGTGGACGTTCCCCTTGCGCAAGGGTGTTAAATTCCACAACGGAGATGAGATGACCTCTGCCGATGTCGTCGCATCTCTCGAATACGCGAAATCCCTCCCTGCTGCGACTCTGTACACAGCCAGCATGTCCAAGATCGAAGCTATAGACGAATATACCGTGAAAATCACTACGAGCGCCCCCTATGCCGGTCTGCTGTATGATCTTGCCTACTACTATAATTATATTGTTCCCAAAGCCCTTATTGACGCAAACAATGACTTCAGCGCAAACCCTGTTGGTACCGGACCTTATAAGCTCAAGGAATGGAATCTGGGTAATTATATCAGTCTCGAGCGCCACGACGATTATTTTGACGAGGCGCACAAGGCCAAGATCCCCAACCTCGTCTTCAACATTATTCCCGAGGGGACTTCCCGTACGATCGCCCTAAAGTCCGGCGATGTGGACTTTGTCTGGGATGTTAATACTGCGGATGTTGCAAGTCTGCAGAACAATGATGCGATTACTGTTGCCGAAGTACCCAGCGTAGATGCTGTTATTCTCTTTTTCAACAATGATCGCGCGCCTTTCGACGATGCAAATCTGAGAAATGCAATTGCCGCTGCGATTAATCGAGAGGATATCATTGCTGCCGCGCTTAATGGCTACGGTTCCGTCAACTACTCTTGCATTGCTAGTGGCTTCTCTGAATCTACGGATACCAACGCGATTCCCTATAATCTTGACACCGCCAAGAAATACCTCGCTGCGTGGGGGGGCGATCCTTCCACCGTTGATTTGAAGATCATCTGTAACAATGAGACCCGCGTGGCGGTAGGCACTGTCATTCAGAGCAACCTTGCACAGATCGGTATCCATGTCGATGTGGTTACCATGGATGCCGCGGCTGCTTCCAATGCATGGAAATCCGGCGAGTTTGTTGCGACGATGGGTTCGTGGTCTCCTTCGAATGCCCTAACCTATGTCCAGCGCTTCCATTCTGACCGTCGTAAGACTTATGCAGGTGCCCTGGCGACTGATGAGCTCGATGCGCTGGTCAATCAGGCAAAAATGACTCTGGATGCCAGCAGGCGTGCGGAGATCATTGATGAAATCGTCGGTATCGTGAACAGCCTTTCTCCGCAGATCACACTTTATCAGTCCACATGGTTCCGTGCCTATGACAAGGATCTGGACGGAGTTCTTTGTAGTGCGACCGGTTATGCCAACTTCTGCGATATGTACTGGAAGTAAGTTTTAAGGCGTCACGGGGTGTGCCGGGTGAGTTCCATCCGGCACGCCCACCGCTATATGTTGTTAGACAGACTTTTAGGAGACAGACAGATGATAAAGTATATATCCAAGCGATTGCTTATGATGATTCCTGTTCTGTTGGGTGTGATTCTTCTTGTGTTTATCGTCATGAATCTGGCATCCGGCAATGCGGTCATGCTTATTTTGGGCGACAATGCAACTGAGGAGGCGGTTCAGCAGAAAACGGAGGAGCTAGGGCTGGACAAGCCACTTTTGGTCCGCTACGCAAATTATGTAATTGGTCTGCTTCATGGGGATATGGGCAAAAGCTATATTTCCAACCGTTCCGTGGCGGATGAGGTGTTTCAGCGTTTCCCCAATACCCTAAAGCTGGCAATTGTTTCCGCCGTGATTTCAACACTATTAGCTTTACCGCTCGGCGTGTTTGCGGCAGTCAAGCAAAATACCTTGTTTGATAACTGCAGTATGATCATTTCACTGCTTGGAAATTCCATGCCCGCATTCTGGCTAGCGCTTATGATGATGATGCTGTTTTCAGAAAAACTTGGATGGCTTCCTTCACAGGGAATGCGGGACGGTTGGCTCAGCTACGTACTGCCAGCCTTTTCCATCGGCTTTATTAACATGGCGGCTATCGCCCGCACGACGCGTTCAACCGTGTTGGAGACAATTCGACAGGACTATATTCGCACCGTACGCGCCAAGGGTGTCGGCGAGGGTGAGGTCGTAATGGAGCACGCCTTTCCCAATGCGTTAATCCCTACAATTACAGTGATCGGCGTACAGTTTGGCAATCTTCTTGGCGGTGCAATTTTGGTTGAAACCGTCTTCGCATGGCCAGGGCTGGGGCGCTTAATGGTAAACTCTGTCAATAACCGCGATGTTCCGCTGGTGCTCGGCTGCATTGTATTGCTTTCTATCAGCTATTCCGTGGTCAACCTCATCGTAGATTTAATCTACGGCTTTATTGACCCCCGCGTCCGCTCTATGTACAAGTAAGGGAGGAGGGGAATTATGTCAGAAAAATATGCCCCTGAAGTTGGAGACTTCAAAAAAACGAGTCAATGGAAGACAACTTTCCGCCGCCTGTGCCGAAATCGTGGCGCAGTAATCGGCATGGTTATCCTGTTCATTATCCTGATGATGGCGCTTTTTGCAGATTTGCTGTTTGACTATGAAACGATGGTTGAGGCCAACAATATTCCTGAACGTCTGCTCGCCCCGTGCTGGGCGCACCCCTTCGGCACCGACCAATTTGGACGTGATATGCTTGCGCGCGTTGTGCATGGCAGTCGCATTTCCTTGGCGGTGTCCGCATCCTCTGTGACGTTTTCTCTGGTCGTCGGCGGTATTTTGGGTGCGATCTCGGGTTACTTCGGCGGATGGGTCGATAACATCATCATGCGTGTTATGGATGTTGTCATGGCTATCCCAATGACTATGTTTGCAATTGTTATCGTTGCGGCTCTCGGTACAAGCACAGCAAACCTGATTCTCGCACTCGGTATTGCTTCCGTCCCACTTTTTGCTCGTGTTGTACGCAGCGCCGTACTTACCGTGCGCGATACAGAGTATATTGAGGCGGCACGGGCAGTTGGTGCGAAGAACTCCACCATTATTTTCAAACATATTATTCCTAATTGCGTGGCACCGATTATCGTTCAGGTAACACTACGTATGGCCTCGGCAATCTACAACACTTCTGCGCTTTCCTTCCTCGGCATGGGCGTTTCTGTACCGTCGCCCGAGTGGGGGGCACTGCTGGCCAATGGACGCATTTATATTTCAGAGTACGGCTACCTGTGCGTGATCCCAGGATTGGCGATCATGGTCACCATTCTTTCTCTCAATATGCTCGGTGATGGCCTGCGTGACGCATTAGATCCCCGACTGAAGTAAGGGAGGGCATAGACGAAATGGAGCACAATATGTCTCAAAATGAGTTCGCCTTAGATATCAGGGGGCTGTCCGTGGAATACCGTACAGACGAAGGCACCGTAAAAGCCCTGAATGGTTTGAATCTGTCAATCAAGAAGGGTACATCTCTTGGCCTTGTAGGAGAGACTGGCGCTGGAAAAACAACGACAGGGCTTTCAATCCTGAAGCTGATCCCAGACCCGCCTGGCAAGATTGTCAACGGAAGTATTGAGTTGTTTGGATCGGATCTCATGGAAAAAAGCGACAAGCAGATGCGAAAAATACGCGGCAAAGAGGTTTCGATGATCTTCCAGGATCCCATGACCTCCTTGGACCCAATTCGCACTGTCGAGGATCAGATCGCTGAGGCGATACGTAAGCATGAAAACTTAAAGAGAGCGGATGCCGTCAAGAAAGCACGGGATGTACTTGAATTGGTTGGCATTCCCGCCCATCGTGGTAAGGAATACCCACATCAGTTCTCTGGCGGTATGAAGCAGCGAGTTGTGATTGCGATTGCGCTGTCCTGCAATCCGCAGCTGTTGATTGCGGATGAGCCGACCACTGCGCTGGATGTAACGATTCAGGCGCAGGTCCTCGATATGATGAAAAAACTGCGTGAGAAATATGGTATGTCCATGCTAATGATTACGCACGATCTGGGTATCGTTGCAGATATTTGCGATGAAGTGTCGATCATTTATGCCGGACAGGTTGTAGAACACGGCACACTGGATGATGTGTACCGCCACACGCTCCACCCGTATACAAAGGGACTGTTCGATTCACTTCCAAACATGGAGGATAGAACAGCCAAACTGAAGCCAATTAAGGGCCTGATGCCTGATCCGCGCGATCTCCCTAAAGGTTGTGCATTCTGTCCACGCTGCGACTTTGCAACAGAACGCTGCAAAACGGAGGCTCCTGTTCCGGTATATCGCAATCAGGAGCATTATGTTTGCTGCCATCTTTATAACAGCGAAAGCTTCTGCCAGAGCGAGGTGACAAGTAATGAATGATAACAGACCGCTTTTGGAGGTGCAGAACCTAAAAAAGTATTTCAAAACTAAGCGGGGAATGCTCCATGCGGTAGATGATGTAACGTTTACCATCGGGAAAGGTAAGACTCTGGGTGTCGTCGGAGAATCCGGATGTGGAAAGTCGACGACTGGACGGGCAATCCTTCGATTAATCGAACCGACAGGCGGCTGCGTACTTTTTGATGGAGAAGATATTTCCAGACTCAGCAATGCGAAAATGCGCGCCAAGCGCCGCGAAATGCAGATTATCTTTCAGGACCCGTTTTCTTCACTCGATCCTCGCATGTCGGTCAGTCAGATTATTGAAGAGCCAATGCGACTGCACGGAATTTACAAAAGCAGTCATGAGCGCGAGACGCAGACCCTTAAGCTGATGGACACGGTTGGGCTGGCGCGCCGCCTGTACAACACTTATCCCCATGAGTTAGATGGTGGACGCCGACAGAGGATTGGCATTGCCCGCGCACTATCCTTAAATCCAAAATTTATTGTCTGCGATGAGCCGGTTTCCGCTCTCGATGTTTCGATTCAGGCACAGATTCTGAATTTGATGAAGGATCTTCAGGCAGAGTTGGGGCTGACTTATATGTTCATCACACATGACCTCAGCGTGGTGCATCATTTCTCAGACGATATTGCAGTTATGTACCTAGGAAAACTGATAGAGAAAGCCCCTGCCGCAAAGCTATTTGAAAACCCCATGCATCCGTATACAAAGGCGCTACTCTCGGCTATTCCGTCCCCTAATTTGGACAAGCAGAACGAGCGAATTCTGATTAAGGGTGAGATCACCTCGCCGATTAACCCTGATGCTGTTTGCCGGTTTGCCAAGCGCTGCCCCTATGCAAGCGATCAGTGTCGTCAATGTGAACCGACATTGATAGAAAAGGAAAAGGACCACTTCATCTCCTGCTTTCTACATCAGGATGGCTGATGTTGGAGCGGCAGAAAAAAGAAATGAGGGACAAACCAAATGGATATTGCTCTGAGAAAAGAATACGAATCACGAATGGAGCGGACTCGCGCCGAGGCGGCAAAGCGTGGCTATGAGGCATTGATCATCATCGGCATGGCACCGCGAAGAGTCGGTGACTTAATGTACCTATGCGGCCATCAGCCACTCCTTCCAGGCCACCCGCGCCGCTTTGCTTTCCGCGGCCGCGGATGCTCGGCAATTGTCCTGCCAGTCGTAGGGGAGCCTGTCCTGCTGACCACAACGCCTTTTTATGAAAAGGAACTGTTTATCACTGATGTGCGCTATGATGACGATCTTCCGAGCAATATTGCCAAGGTGATTGAAGAAATGGGACTGGAGAAGTCGGATATCGGTGTCGTGGGCATGGACGTTGTGACCGCAGCTGTTTATCAGGATGTTCGGCGTCTGTTGCCAAAAGCTGGTCTTGCAGCTGCCGATGACATTGTTATGTCTCTGCGGGCAGCAAAGAGCCCCTATGAAATCGATATTCTGCGACGAGGGGCAAAAATCGGCGATGAGGTTGGGCAACTTCTTCGCAATTATTTAAAGCCTGGCCTTACGGAAAAGCAGGTTTATCAGTTTATCACATCCGAGTTGACAAAACGCGGGGTGACCGGCGCATTCGCTACTTGTCAGTCCGGCTACCGTTCAGAGACTGCGTATGATCTTGTTCCTGCATCGGATAAGGTCATTGAATCGGGCGATATGGTCCATATGGAGATTAATGGAAAGCTCGACGGTTATATGATTGATATCTGCCGTTCGACAGTAGTAGGAAAAGCTAGCGAGGAGCAGATTTATATTTTGGAAACGACTCTGGAGATGTTGGAAGAGTCCGTTGCCGCCATGCATCCTGGCGTAGTCTCCGAGGAGCTTGAGAAAATCAGCGGAAGTATTGCGCTTGCACACGGTTTTACAAGCAATCATACCCGGGCCTTCGGCGGTCCTGCAACATACCTCGGCCACGCAATTGGCCTCGGCGTTGATGAACCGCCAGTGCTAGCAAAGCGGGACAAAACCGTCCTCATTCCAGGAATGGTCATTACTGTTGAACCAGGTCTCTACCAAACAGGTCACGGCGGTTGTCGCATCGAAGATGAGGTCCTTGTGACAGAGACTGGAACGGAAATATTGAACACTTTCGACAGAAGATGGTGGAATTGAGAGCACATGGATAACCCGCACATATCGGGAACTCTTGATATGCTATACAACAGAGGACAGGCATTTGCTCACGCCTGTCCTCTGTTGTCTTGTAAAGAGATGCAACCACGGGCTGTGCCCGCGGGAAAAAGCTAAGCCTATAAGCAGGGAAAGAGGTGCCGTCAAGATTTATGCGCAAATTTATTTGCAGGCTCCGGCTGAATGAAGTCAGCCGGCAATAGAGGCATCGTCCATGGCCGCCTCCAGATGCTTCACGTTCATGTATTTCTTGCTGCCCCACTGGGCGCCCGCCACATGGCGGAGCCGGGCGCAGACCAGCATCAGGGCGGAGTTGCCGTCAGGGAATGTCCCCACCACACGGGTGCGCCGACGAATCTCACGGTTCAGCCGCTCGATCACGTTGTTTGTACGGATGCGGGTCCAATGTGCTCGCTGGGGAAATCACAGTAGGTCAGCGTCTCCTCAATGCCATCCTCGACTTTCTTGGCGGCCTCCTTCAGCTTCATTGGTTGCCTTTCCCTGTGACGTGGAATATGGAATCTAATGTTTAGAGAACCATGCTCTTTTGTTTCATGGAGCTAAAACAGATATCTCGGGTCACATTTCTGTTGAAAAATCGAGAAAAACAACGATTTCGGACAAGGCAAACCAAATTTGGAGCGACATTTATCAGAATATGATCTGTCCCTGCATCCAACACATCGAGGCATACGAATTTGAGAAGGCATACGATCTCTACAAAACCTTTACGCTTAGATTAAAAGAGAACTATCTGCGCACATAGGGCAGTGCGGTAAGGAACCCTGCACGATGGTTTCTCTATAGTTGAAAGCAAAAGCAAGCGAGGGTATCGGCTCTTTGAACCGATATCCCCGCTGATTTTTATTTATGCAGCTCTTTGCTGAAATCGCTGGCTGCGGATGCTGTTTGCACGGACCTGAAGTTCCTGCGAGAGCAGCTTCAAGACGGAGAACTCGTCATCCAGTCCACTCAGTTCCTTTTGCAGTACGCCCTCATAATGCCGCTTCTTTTCCTCCAAAGCCTGCACCTTCAGCACCCAGCGGTCCATGACCGCAGGACTTTGGCTGCTGCTCTTGATGAGGTAATCGCATTTTTCCTGATAGGCGGCGATCTCTTTCTTGACGGCCAGATAGAATTCTTCCGTCATTTTCTCGCGCTGCTTGGCATCGTCAATGATATAAAAGCTGTTGACGACCAGCGGCGTTGCCTTTTTGTTGAGCCTGCTGAGAAGCGTGATAAAATCCTCGAAAATGTCTATCTGATCCATATAGGTACGGGGGACAAAGTACATGTGGCCGGTGATGCTCAGCTTCGTTGCTTCAAGCGCGCGCAGGTAGTTGGTGCAGATCGTCTCGATCTGCTTGCGGTTGGCGCAGCGCTGGTAGAGCTCAAAGAGTTCCTCGGCGCGGCGGCAGCACTCCGGCACATCCACGGCATCATCATATACCATGTTGTCGCAGCGGAAAATGCCGTCTGCCTTATCGTAGCTGATGTTTGCCAGCTTTTCGTACTGGTTGGTATGGCGGTTCAAGGTTTCCTTCACCAGCTCACGGGAGAGAATGCCCGCCGTGTGCTTATTGTCACGACAGTAGGCGAGGTAGATATTCGTCTCGCCGTCCGTGGTGACCGGAACACGTTCCCGAATGTCTCCTGTGGCGGACCGAAACGCATCCGACACCGAGAGTCGGTTGCAGCCGGCGTAAGCAATGCCCATGCTCTCACAGAGCGCGGAAAGTTCCTCTTTCTCTACCAGAAGGTTGGAAAGAGAAAAATAAAGAAACTTTCCCAACATGTGCCGCTTATCACCGGTGGCGGCACCGATAAATTCACCCATGTTTATGACATTGTCCATATTCGTGTTGTTCCTTTCTATGGTGAGTTGTCTCACCAGTTTCGGATGACCTCCGGGAGCTTATCATACTGCCCGGAGATCAGCAGTCCGCATTCGTAGTGGAAATTGATGTAGGTGAGATGGTATTCGATCTTTTCCATCGTCTTCTTATCACCGGTTTTCCGTGCGCGCCGGTGCTCTATGAAATACTGCTTCATTTGCTCCAGCGTAATGCCATAGCTGTCTTTTCGGATCTTCGCCATGATCCGCGCTTCCTCTTGTGCTGTTAACATTTTTTCTCCTTTACATCGTTGCCGCCCGGCTCAGGAGGTAGTCGTCCACTCCCTTGTAGGCGGGATTCCATGTGTACTTTGAATAGCGAATGCCTGGTATCTTCTGCACTTCCCTCCGCATGGCAAGGACGGCCTTCCGCACATTGGGGTTGGTCATCTGATCCATGTCCATTGCCTCGACGACCTCTCGGACGCCAAGCGCCCGAATGGTATCGGTCAGCCCGTGCAGCGCGTTTACGCCGCCAATGCAGATGAACAGCTCGTCCCTTGCAAGGAAGCTGGCCACATCGCCTTTGAGCGGTCCCTCGGTCAGAAAAGCACATTTCCGCGAACGGTCGCCGGTCACATGGACCCAGGAATAGCTGCGCGTGCCGTTCGGAAGCCCACGGCTGGAGAGCCAGCGGTACTTCCGGTTTGGAGCGTCCACCTCATCCAGCCGTATTTTCAGCCCTTGTATGAGCCCGTCCTTATTCCGAACCGGAATAAGAAACCCACTGGGGCCGGAAAGCGTCCATTCGCCATAATAGGTGCGAAAGCCAGGCAGACCGCTTAATTCATGCCCGTAGGAGCGCAGCAGGTCAGCCAAGAGCCGACGGCCGCGCTCCGTTTCAGGCATACTCTTGTACCCGTTCGCGCGGATACGTTCCTCAGATAAGCCGCGTTCCAGCAGGTTTTCACCGTGCCGGTCAAGGAGCGTTAAGTGCTCCAGCATATCCGAATACGCGGCATGGCGCCGTTCCAGCGGAACAGGCTGCCGCTCCTGTGTTTGGGGAGATGGCGCTTGGGGCATAGGGTACACCTTTGCCTCCCGCGCCAGCTCCAAATAAGCCTCCTTGTTGCTGAGCCCTTTGATCCGTGCATACAGACTCACGCTGTTGCCGTGCGCACCGCACAGATTGCAGCGGTACTGGTCGGTATCCGTATTGAGGCTCAGATGATGTTTTCCCACGCCGTGGTCACCGCAGAAGGGGCAGCTTGCCTCGACCTCCGTCCGCCGCAGCGTTCGGGAGTCGAGGACAAGCCCGCACCGTCTGGCCGTTTCCACGATGGGGATCTTATCGTATTGTCGGACGGCCAAACGGAATCACCATCCTATCAGGCGGCCTGCTGCTCCACACAGACGACAGGCTTTATCGGCCGCACCTGCAGGGGTGCATTGCTCACGCACTTTGCCATGATGACCTGTCCCGTGGGACGGACGTTGGCAAGGTCGTCTACCGACTCCATGTTGTCCACAAAGGTCGGATAGTTGCGCCCAGTGAGCCGCTTCATCAGCTCCGACACCTCCATGCCCGCCCGAATCTTCTCGGAAAGGGAGAGCCGGTCATACCGGCGCCCGCCGTAGGTGAATTTGAAGGTATCCTTTACCTCACCGGTAGACTTCACCACATCATAAAGGGATATTTCGACCTTATTCATCCTCAGCTGCGAGAAGGTCAGCTCCGCGCGCTTGCTGATATAGGCGATCACATTGGTCATGATCCGCTTGATCTCACCGATGCGATCCTGCGCCTGACGGATTTCGCCGCCGAGATCAGACGGCTCCTCCGCCGTCATGCTCTCAAGAGCAGACAGCTTTGCTTCGACCTCGCGGCACTCCTCGCGGCACGCGCTGAGGCGGTCATACTCCGCCTGCGTGAGCTTGCCATATTCCAGCTCCGTCGTGAGGCTTTGGATCTCATTGCGGATCAAACTGCTCTCTGCGGCGCCGCGGCGGGATCGCTCCGCGCAGCTTTGCTCCAGCACAGAGATCTCGGCCTCCCACCTGCGAAGGTCTTCGCCCTTGAACTGTTCAAAGGTCTCCATGGCCTTCCTGTCCAGTTCCTGAAGCTCGGTGAGCTGATTTCTCTGCTCCGTTCCCGCGGCGTACATCTCAGAGAGCGTCTTTTTGATCGCGGTCTGCACCTCCGGCAAGGTCTGCTCCGTCACGCTGCGGTGACAGGTGGGACACTCCATGCCGGCGTGAAATGCCTTGTAGATCGCGCTCTCCCGCTGATAGTGTGCGCCCAGCTCCCGAACCTTGGCGGAAAGCTCCGCCAAGGGCTTCGTGTATTTCGACTGGTATTGCTCCGCCTGCCTGCGGACGAGCTTCTCACGCAGTGCGTGAAGCTCCTTCTGCTGCTCGGCAGCTTCTCCCCGCGTGTCCTGCGCCGTCTCGTCGTAGCGCCTGCTCAGCTCTACGAGCCGCTCCTGCATACGCTCGACATCAAGACCGGCAAACTGCTTTGCCTCCAGTGCCGCGGCTTTTTCCTTGAGAGCCTTTTGCTGATCGGTCAACTCCTGCCATGCCTTGTCGCGCTTTTCCGACTGCGATACCGCCATGTCCTTTTGACCGTTTAGGTAGGTGATGCGCTCCTCCAGACCACGGATCTCCTCACGACGGCGCTTGAGATAAGCGTCCGGGGAGAGAAGAAACTCATCCTTCAAGGTTTCCCGCACCGACTCGGAAAGCTGTGCAAGGATCGTTTCCTGCGGGATATGCGGCAGATACCGCTCCAGCAGGTTCTTGCCGTCCTCACCCAACTCCTCGATGAAGTACAGGGGGTTGAGAATGGAGAGAAACACATCCCGCTCACCAAAAAGGTCGGTGAGATCGAGCTGGCGGATCTCATAGCCGTCGTAGGTGATGGTCATGCGGTTTTTTCTTCTCGTGCGCGTCAGCTCATGGGCCGCGCCTCTCTCATCCACAAAGCGCATCTGAATGGAAACATCAGGGTTGCTCTCGTTGTGGAGCCGGTCGATCCCACGCTCCCCGAAGAAGGGGAGTCCGGTCACGGCAAAGGCGATGGCGTCTGCGATGCTGGTCTTGCCGCGCCCATTCCCGCCGGTGATAACAGTGGGATCGCCAAAGGTCAGCTCCGTGGGGCCCTCGTAGGATTTGAAGCCGGAAATCGTCATGCCGGTGATGCGGACTTGTTCGATCTTATTCAACTGTCTGCTCCTTTCTGTTGTTCCAAATGAATCTCTTTATGCCGCCTGCTGCCCGGACCGGAAGACCTCATAAGTCTCCAGCACATAGAAAATCACGGTGTCCTGCTTGCGGGTCGTGAGCTTCACATGGGAAAGCTGCACCCCTGACACCAGCTCGGGCCGCGCTCCGCGCACATAGGCATAAAGCTGCTTTTTCTCCGGCGTTTCCAGATTGACTAATGTATTGCTGCCGCTCATGCCGCCCTGCACCTTAGCGCCCAGCACCGTGTAGAGCTCGATTGCAGGTGCTATCTGCGTTGCGCCTCCAAAGGAGACGGTCTTGCCCCCCTGTCCATCGCTCCTATCCTGTGCCGGGGGCTGCGTCCGCTGCGTTTGCGCCGGTGCTGCCGGACTCTGCGCAGGGTGCTCCTGTGCCCTTGGCACCGGCTGTGCGCTGCCACTTTTTGCCTGCTGCGGCTCCTGCCCGTGCGTAATCGGCGGGACCTTATCGTTGGCGGTATTCTGTTCCGATGCGGTCTTGGGCGTCAGCAGGGATTGGATGCCGCACGCTTTGGCAGGCTCCAGCCCGAGACTTTCGAGTGTACTCAGGTAGGCGTTGTCCAGCTTCCGGCGCTCGCTGTCTTTAATGACATAGCTTTTGCCGCGCCGTTCGATGTCCACCCACACGGTATCGAGGCTGTAAAGAACGCGTCCGATGCCCCACTGATATGCCGCGCGCTTCATACTGTCTGAAAGCCCGCCTTTGATGGGCTCGATGTCCGAGTCCTCGGCACCGTCCCACTTGGTGATAAAGCCTTTGCCCTCAAAGTGGATGGCGATGCCGCAGAGCTGCGAATCCTTTTTTCCGTTGGAGTGCCACGGCTTGAACTCGTTGTACCAGTTTTCCGGACCGCAGACCTCGTCGAGACGGTTCTGAATGGCGCGGTTGGTCACATAGGGGACTGCCATACCGCGCATCTTTTCCTCGTTAGTGTTTTGAAGTCTCCATTCCAGATCCTCCGGTGCAAAGGGCTTTGCGAGAGCCGCCTGCATTTCCCTTGCCGTTTTTGCTTCCATCCTTACCTCCTGTTGATAAAGTCGCTTAGTGTGCGTCCGTTTGGAACAAGAATATCCGTATAGTAATACGCGGGGTCCTTGTCCCTCAAAAGCTCCATAAGCTCCTTGTGCTCCAGCTCCTTGCGGTTGTGCCTGCGGTCAAACATATCATCGTTATCCGGCAGGCCGAGCAGATAGCGGGGAAAGTTTTTCAGCGCCGAAAGCTTTTTATAACGGGGCAGCACATTGTTTCCCGTACACACACGGTCGTCCTCATAGACATTGGAGAAGGGATAAAAAAACATCGGCGTATCCTCGGTGGGCGTTTCATCAGCGACGACGCCCATAGAGCAGTCTGCAACTTTCCCGTTGCCGAGGACCCGGAGACCAAATATCAGCCGCGGGAGCGGGAAGCTCCGGTATTCGGTGTCGCGGTAAATAACATCCGCCCGCAGCTCCGGATTCCAGATGACATAGTGGCGCTCCTCCGCGTTCATGGAAATGTGGAGACAGTGCTCCGGCAGGAACCCGCTGCGCTGATACACATTGCTGATGCAGCTCCCGTTGAGTGCAAAGTAGAACTCGATCGGATCGATCTCTCGATAGCTCACCACGCCGTTTGCGCTGCATTCCTGCACGGTGATCGTATTCCGACCGGGCGAAATGCGGACGATCATATCCTCCGGCATGTCCTTTCTCTTATACTCCGCCATTATGCGGCCTCCTTTCTAATGCTGGTATGAGCTGCCTGCGCCTTTGCTTCAGCAGACTCTATGCGCGCAAGCTCTCTCTTGCAGTAAAGGATCATGTTGATGATAGAATTCAGAAAGATCCTCGGCTCATAGCAATCGGGCGAGAGCGTAATGTCAAACTTCACGCCGTCACCGGAGAAATGATAACGAATATCAAAGACGGAATAGGAAGTCCCCGCCACATAGAAGAGAAAGACATCCTTGATCTTTTCCTGCCATGCGTTGATCTGATAGGGCAGTATTTCACTATGCTTACAGCCCTGCGTGTAGAGGCGGTCGATCCGCTCATCGGAAAAACGCACGGTCATCATATCGTCACCCTCGTCCGGCGCACCTTCATCGAAAACGGCCATCAACAATTCATCAAGGATCATCCAAATATCTTCCTCATCCGCTGTCGGGTAATCTTTGATGATCTGCTCCAATACAAACGGATGTTCCGTGTGCAGGAACTTCAGAAGACGCAGAAACAGCAGGACATCGTTTTCATATTCGTAATCGTACATCCTGCCACCTCAAAAGAAGACGCGTCGTCGGGACTGAAAGATCGGAGCCGTTCGCGTCCTTCCGACAAGCCCCTTGATCCAGCTCCTTGAGGTGTCATCAGCGTTGTCCTGAAAGAAGGGGATGGTAACATCCGCCATCTCAAAGGCTGACCAATCGATCGCGGCAAGGTCAAGGCTCTCTTCCTCCTTTAACCGATCTATCAGCGATTGAATGTAGGGGCTGTACTGCGGATTGGGAAACAGCACATCCTTTTCCGGGACCTCCCGCAAGAGCTGTGCAAAGCGATCCTTATCAAGCTCAAGCACTCTCCTTCACCCCCTGACTCAGCACGACCATGCACGCCGCGTATTCGTCAGCATGGTCTATGACCTCACGCTGCTCCTCCTCGGTTGCGGATGCACGGTGCAGCGCGGCATAGTAAATGCCGCAGTCCGGAACAGGAGTGCCTTTTTGCATGAGAATATGCCAGACGCCATGTGCCAGCAGCTCGGGATCGCTGCCGTCCACAACCGCAGAATAGACCTGCGTATCGCCGATTTTCTGCGCGCTGCCAAGGTCTGCCTTGCGGAGCATCGCCTCCAGATGAAAGACGACTGCCTCATGCTGCGCTTCCTCTCCTGCTTTGAGAAGCTCACGGAACACCTCCGGCTCCTGCCAGCCCAACACAACGCCGAAAGGGCGCGGGTATTTGCGCTCCCAAGCGCTGCCCGATGGGTTAAATTGTCGGTACAGCTTTCCGAGGCCGGGACGCAGCAGCTCGGAGACCTCTCCCCATGCTTGCAGGCGCAAGACCTCGTCATTTCCGGTGTGTTTGTCCACGGGGACTACGATCACCATATCACAAGACTTCATTTTTTCCTCCATATCAGTATTCATCCGACAGCATGATCGTGGTAGCCGAACGGTCAGCCTCCGTGATGATCAGAACGCGGGTCTTACCGCTGAGCTGATACCACGACACGATCCGATCTCCGTTGCAAATTGCGTGTTCATTGGCTACCCGGTCAATTTTGCAGGTATCACCCCAATCCCCGCGGAGGTGCCGCTCCAAAAGCTGAAGCAGATGCGCTCGTGAGAGTACCTCCAAAGCGGACGGTGTGGCACATACGGCCCCAGACAAAAAACGGGCAGGACTGTTATCCATGGCGTATTTGTCTCCCTTCTTCATGTCAATGCCTTGAAGCCGTTTGGCGTCAGGACATTGAATATCATTTTATTCGAGATGGTCTCCTTGATCTCGCTGCCCATGTGGTCGCCGCGATAGTTGAATTTCTCTTCGCTCTCCGTGCGCACGACCTTGATGATGCGGCCCTTGATGATGTGCGGGGTGTCGCATTCGATCAGGCCGTTGATCATGCCGGAGCCGCCGATCAGTCCGATTTGACTGATGGACAGCGGGAGCAGCGGGCGCTTGACGCCGCTATCCAATTCGCTGCGTGCCATCATCTGGGCGAAGCTGTCAGATCTTCTAAGCTGCTGCTCCAATTCCTTTTGATTGAACCGTTCCCCCTTGAAGGTACTGACCTCCAAGGGCTGCGCGGGGAGCGCATAGCGGCTCTCCGGAAGCTGTGATAGGAGCGGTATCGAGGCGGGGGCGTAAGCATACTGCTCCAGCCATAGCGTATCCTGCAATTCCGTGCCTCGCTTTTTCCGAATCCCCATTACCGCCACCTGCTTAAATTTCTTAAACTCAGCGTCGGCAAAGCGCCAGACGGAGAGCTTGTCAAAATTGTCCACAAGAATGCGGCAGATATCCGAGGTCAGCCGGTAGTAGGGGATAACATAGATCAGCAGCCCTCCGTACATCAGCGTGGGAATGCTTTCGATCAGAAACCTTTTCTCGTGCCGGGAGCGTCCACCGTTTTCGTTGATGACCGACAGATAGGGCGGATTCAGAAAAAGCAGGTGAAACGCTTCGTGACTGATACGGCTGTGAAAGAAGCTGCCGAAGCCGACGCGGTGCAGCCTTGTCTGCGCTTCCTCCGCGCGGCTCTCGTCCAGCTCCACGCCGTAGGCGTAGCAGTTATTCCCCTGCGCCAGCTGGCGCAGGGCCTTGCCGCAGCCGCAGCAGGGGTCGAAAAGGTTCGTGGTGACGCCCTCCGGAAATCGGATGCCGCGCAGGATCAGTGAGATGTGGTCGGGATCGGTGGGATAGTACCCGAGCTTAATATTGTTCATGAGCCGACCGACAATCGCGGCGTTGGTTTTCTGCCCCGTAGGAAACGACGCGGTAAACTTGGCGAGCGCTTCATAGATCGGCTTATAGCCCATGCTCATTAGGTTAAAGCCCGCAAGCCCACGCCGAAGCTGATCGGCTGCCGCTGCGAGAGGATACTCCTCCATCTCCAGCAGGAACAGCTCAGACTTGGAGAGCTGCTCGATCAAACGCCCGCGGGCGCGGTCAAGCTCCGTGTAGGTGTCCCGCGCCGCTTCTATATTGCTACGGCGCTGCTTTTCGATCCTTGCCCGCAGCACGACCATGCCCTGTATCGTCTGCATGATCTGCGACTGAAGCATGGTGAGCTGATCGAGGGCGTAGGGCCTTTGCGCCTGCAATTCAAGCGGCTCGCTCATTATCATCCACCCGATCCTTTCTCAGCCTGCTCAGAGTCTCCAGCAAATGCGCATAGGAGCCTCCTTCAAGGTCTCTGCGGGAGAGGAAGCGGTTATAGCCGCCCTTATAGTCCCGACAGTGGCGGACGGTGCGGTAGAGAAGCACATCATTGCCGCCACCGGCGCTCTGGTAAAGGCAGACATAAATGCCGCCTGTCTCCCACATCCCGATCAGGGTACACTCTCCCGATACGGCGATGGCGCCGCTATTCGCGCTGACGGTCACATCATGAAGCCCAAGATCCCTTGCGAGGGCTCGCAGAAAAGCCTTCCCTGTATTGAGAAAAGTCTTCTTGCTGCCGTTGGGACCGCATTCCCTTTCGCCGCCGATGAAGCTGAGATCATGACTGAGCAGCATGGACAGGCGCCGCATATTGCTCTCCTGCGATTTCACTGACATAATGGTTCCTCCATTCTTAAAGATAGAAGAAAGGCAAGGAACGCTTTGCTCCTTGCCTTCTGCTCGCGCGGCTCATGCCGCGCCCTTCCAATTTCTTGCGGTCTGCGCAGATGCTTTGGCTTCGGTCACCGTGCCAAGTGGGATACGCTTGGCGCAGTATGCCTTCAGCCGGACGCTGCCATTCTCGGTCAGAACGCCGTGATAGCGCTTTTCATAGAGAATGACATTGCCGTTTTCGCTGATCTGTGTTCTGCTCTCAAAGATGATCTCACTCATAGGCGCTTACGCTGCGGGACGGAGGATGCGCTCGTTTTCAAAGTCGAACACGGGCGCGTTCTCCTCCGGTGTGCCGGGAATGAGCTTGAGGGTGTAGCCCTGCTCGCGCGCCAGCTTGAAGATGGCGACGATGCGGTTGAGCTCTTCATCCACGGCTTCCGGCTCGACGGCGCTCTCTTCCTCACGCGGCGCGGCCTGTTCCGCCTCGGGCTCCTGTGTTTCCTCCCGCGCCGATCCGGTAACACCCTCCGGCACCGCTTCGCAGGCATCGGTCATGACCGTCGGCTCCTTTTGACCATGGACGGTCAAGGCTGTCCAAAACGAGCGGAGCAGGGAAGCGAGGAGCGTACCGAAAAGCGTACGCTTTTTCGGCGTCAGGTTGACGACCTCCTCGGCCTTCACCTCGTCGATCTCGCTGAGTGTCACCGTCAGCCTTCCGGTCTCCACATAAGCTGCGGAGAGGAAACAGGACACGGCGGCGCTCTCTGAGGCGAAAACCTCCGGGGACTGCACGCGCTTGGCAAGCAGGCGCTTGCAGACGATGCTGCCAGCCTCCACATCATCGACGCGGATCACATCTGCGTCAATGCTTCCGGCGTTGATCGTCCCCTGGCCCGCGATTGTTCTGGCTTTGATGCCGTTGGACACCTGAAGGCAGCCGTGAACGACCAGATGCTCCGTCATGAGCGACTCATAGCGGACGGTTTCTCCCTTGGGAATGTAGACGGTTTTCATATTGTATTTCTCCTTTTTCTTATATGGGCGGCGTGTGCCTCCCATTTTTCTTTTGGTACTCAGGCAGCCCTCTCCTCACGCAGACGGACGGGCAGTACCAGCGCAAAATCGCTGCGTTCCTCCGCCTCGATCACGATGGGGGTGTAGATGCCGCTGAGCTTGAGGTGCACCTCCGGTTCCTTCCGAAATTGTTTTAGCGCCTCGAGCATATAGCGAAGATCAAAGCCTACGACCATATCGCCCCGTCCGGACATGGAGACATGGGTCGCCAAATGGCCGGAGGGCGCGTTCATGGAAAGATTTTCTCCCGCAAAGCGTACATACGGATATGCACAGACGCCGGCGCACTCTTTGAGATAGGTAAGCTCACGGATCAGCTCATCCGTTCGCACCGTGATCACTTCCTGATACTTTTGGGGGATCGCGGTATCGGGATCATAGGTGTCCGCGCCATACCTGCGGGCATACAATTTGATCGTGCCGCTCGAAAAGCAGACGGCACGTTCATCGACCTGCATCGTGACCTCACAATCCCCAAATGCCTTCAGGTGCACAAGCGCATCGCCCGAAAGCAGACACGGAAGGGGAAAGACAGTATCCGGCTGCGTGTCACAGGCCATGCGGCGCCCATCCAGCGAAAAGATCCGATTACCGCGGAACTGAATACAGGCGGCCTTCGGATTTGTGCTCGGATCGGCTCTCTGCACAGCATAGCGCACACGCTCGACGCTGCGAAAAAGCTCTGCGGCGTTCACACGCAGGGATGCATCATTCTCTACGGTCCTGCACTCCGGATAATCTTCATAGGAGGCAGCGGTGAATGTCGCAGCCCTTTGCCCACAGTGCAGTTCCAGCTTCCAATTCTTTTTGCCCTCCGTATCAAGGGTAAGTGCCAATTTCCCCTCGAAATGGGCGCAGGCTTTCATTACATCCTTTGTCCTCTGAAAAACAAAGGATAGATCATCGCCGCAGACCGGAAGCTCTGCTGCGAGCCATGTGTCCATGTCTGTTGCGGCCAGCGTGCAGCGTCCGTCCTTGACGCTGACGGCGATCTCCTCCAGTATGGGGAGCGCACTCTTTTTCAGCACCCTGCTGACCTTGTTCATTGCCTCTGCAAACGCTTTCGCGTCCACTGTGATCTTCTTCATGCTGCCTTCCTCCTTGGCTGCTTTTCGAGCACCGTCTGCATCCGGATCGTCCTTGTCGAAAAGTCCGTCTGAAGCGCGATATTCTCTCCGTGCGTCAGGATGTTATATACCATTGTCAAAACGGCCGTGGCCGCCGTGACATTGGCGACGATGCTCTGCGGGTCCGCCTGCGCCGCTTCGGCGCAGCTTAGCTCCGACGGAAACTTATCCGTGATCCTCAGCATTTCCGGATGGACGCTGCCGATGGGCTTACGCATGGTATGGCCGTTCCGCCGCACGCCGCAGACCACTTGACCGGTGTAGCTGCCGTTGCCGCTGTCGATGTAGACGAGATCCTCGCTTTGGCGGAACGCCTCATGGCAGAGCTGGCGCGTCCGATTGTTGTCCACGCAGCCGAGCAGGATCACCATTTCCGCAGCATACCGATTCAGAAATCCGCCGGTCTCCCACAAGTTCGGCGCAATCAGCGCCATCAGCTCCGGGAGCGTCTCGATGAAATTGGGGACGTATTCTGTTTCCATGCCAAGGACTGTGGAATAGCGTTCTGCCAGAATACGGGCTTTGTTTTCTCCAAGATCCGCCGGGACAAAATTTTGCCGGTCAAGGTTCTTCAGCTCCACAATGTCCCCATCGCAGATGACGAAGCGTGCCGGCCTATCAAGCATGTGCAGCAGGCGAAAGAGGTAGGGCGCGACATAGCCACCGGTCCCTCCCGCGCCCAGCATCACGATCTTGACCGGGCGATCCATCGGGAATTTCACCACTTCACCTCCGCGAGACGGTCCATGAAGCTGCGCTTCTTTTCCACTCTTATACTCTCTTTTCTGCGGATGCTGACCTGCTCCAGCCACTCTCTCGGAAACTGGCGCTCCAACCCTTCGACGACCGTATCGGGGTCAATGGGAACGAAGCTGTCGCCGCAGAAGATGCGGGCCTTAATCTCCGGGTAGAAATGATCCAGCTTGCCCAGCACAAGGTAGAGCCCCGTGGAGCACTCGTCCCTATCATCCTTTCCGGAGAAAAAGGCGTCCATGCTGTTATGGGAGTGAATATCTGCATAGCAGATATATCGCTCCTCATCATCGTACGGGCAGTCGTGAAGATTGGCCTCCACCTCTTCTTTACATACGCTCTGCTTGGGAACATAGGCAAAAAAACGTTTTTCTGCCTTATCCCAATAGATCTGCGCCATCGCTTCATTTTCCTCGCTCTCCGTCATAAAGGAGCGGAAAAACGCAATGATCTCGCCCATGAGCTGCGCGGGGATCTTCGGCAGAGCTGGGATAAACCCAGCCCTGATCTCCGAAAAATCCACTACATTGTTTTTGGGGGCGATGAACTCGCCCTGCTCCATTTTGCGAAGCTCGTAGATCCTGCCGTCGCAGGAGGGAATGAGGCAGATGACCTTATCCGATTCCCGCGCCTCCTCCAAGGTGCCGAATCTGCCCTTGTAGGCGGCGTTGCCCTTGGTCTTCATCTCCACCTTGGGCTTAACATAGCAGCAGGGGTCCTTCTCTTTCGATTTTTTGAGTGCTTCCAGAAATTCACGGGAACGCTCGATGGTCTCCTTCATGGAAATGATCGTGGTACCCTTGGGGTCCTTGATCTCCTTGCGAATACCGCAGTATTCCACGCTCCAGGAAACGCGCTTGCCCTCCTCCAGATCGGTGAAGTCCTCAGATTTGCGGATACGAAGCTCTTCAAAGGTCATAGAGGCGTCCTCGATGTCCTCCTTCACGCCCTTATGATAGAAGACAGGCGGCTTTTCCAAAAGCCCCTTCTTGGTATTCTCCGCCGTTTTCTGCTCAAAAGCCGCGGCAATGGGGTTTCCTGCGGCTGCATTTGACTCCGGCTGTGCGGGAGCGGGAGCTTCCTTCGGCGGGGCAACAGCTGGCATCGGTGCGGCTGCTTCCACAGCGGGCGCCGCCGGCATTTCCTGCGTCGCAGGTGCCGGTGCGGGTGCTGCGGCAGTCGCCTGTACCTCAAAGGGGTTGCCCTGATTGGCTGTATCCGTGCTGTCTCCGAAAATCGCGTTAATGTCCAGTCCTTCCTCGGCAGAGATCTCGGTAAAGGGCCATGCGTTGGTACTGTTGAGTTCGCTCATAAAATGCTTGCTCCTTTCGATTTTGAGACAAAAAAGACCGCAATCGCCCCTATGAGCAATTACGGTTTCATTCTTGTCCTTTATTGAATTCCAGTTCGTTTGAGTCTGACGGAGGGCGCAATAACCCCCTTTCTGTCGCCGTTCCTCCCTAACTTACTCCGCCCTAACTTACTTCGCCCTAGAATACGGTCTTAGTGTATCAGACCTGTGCTGGGCTGTATAGTTGGAGTTTTTCCATAGCTGCACTGTGGGGCAGTTTGCTTTTTGGGGGGAGCTTGCTATAATGAGCTCAATATCCCCGTAGAGCTATCTCATTTTGGGAGGCGCATGAAATTCTTACAGGATGCGACATATCGCCGCACTCTCAAAAGCAAGAAAACAGCCTCCCCTGGATGTGGCCTGTACCCACCCCGAAGCGCGAGCTTTTGGAGCTTACTTGCGCGGCTAATAACATAAGTTCCTTGCATGAGCCTCTGTGGGTTATTCCTGTGGGGGCGCTTTACTTTCCCAGTGAGAGCGGAGTGCTCTGCCCTCACTGTCGATCACCTCCGATCAGCACGATGATCCTTCATTCCCAAACCAAACCAAGACGAGAAAAGGAGGCTATTATGAGTGCTGATATGAAAAGCTATGTTTCTGAATTGCTGGAAGGCTACCGCGCCCGTGAGCGGAAGATCGCCGTTTTGCGCTATGATCTGGAGCATCCCTCCGAGGTCGGCGTGACGGAGCAAATCGAGGCCATGAACTATGGAAGCGGAGAAGGTGTAGGTCATTCCAAAGGACATGTTTCCAACAAGACACTCTATATTGCCCTCAACTATGAGGAGCAGGCCAAGCAGCTGAATGCTGAATCTGCCAAGGAGATCGCAGATGAACTCTTTATTCTCGAACGGAGGCAGAAGAAGCTCCTGTACTACATCTCGCTTCTTGAAAAGCGCCAGGCAGAGGTTGTGCGCATGGTTTACATGGAAGGGGTATCTACGAAAAAAGCGGCAGAACAACACGGCCTGACTGTTCGCACCATCGAACGGATCAGAAAGGATGCTGTTGATAATCTTGCGGAAATGTACGCTTACTCGGAACGCTACAACGGGTAAGACGCTCATATTTTCAAAATGTCGCAAAAATGTCGCGGTTGATGTACTTGCGCTGTCGCATAGTCATGTGATATGATTATACTCGTCAAAAGAGGAGATGCTCCCGTTCGCGGGAGCATCTCCTCTTGTCGTCAGCTATTTTTCCGGCGTAAGGATTTCAAAATATTTGTGCCAAAGGGCGATGAGGTATATTGATTAGCTCAGGGAGTTGTCGTAAAATAGCTTTATGAGTCAGCAATGTACCTCGAAAAATGAATAGACCTTGGCACGCAACGCAGAAAGGAGCTTTTTATGTGTGAAGCAAAATACGACTTTTTGACCGTGAGAGATATTCAGCGAACTCTCAAAATCGGGACAAATGTTGCTTATAATTTAATTCACAGCAAGGCATTTCCGGTCATCAAAATTGGGAAGAATTACCGGATACCGGCAGAGGGCTTTTACGCATGGCTCGAAAGCGCCGGCGTTGCGAAACAATGAGGCAAAATCTTCAATTATCATAATGAAAGATGAGAATTGGAGGTTACCATGGCAAATAAGCGTCGTGCAAATGGCGAAGGGAGCTGGTGGCAGCTCCCCGATCGCACATGGGTACATCAAATCACGATCGGCAGGAAAGAAAACGGCTCTCCGGAAAGGAAATCGTTTAAGGGGAAAACAAAGGCGATCTGCAAGCAGAGAAAGGAAGAGTGGCTTGCGGAACAGGAACACATGAAGGCTTTGGAGGAGGCTTCAAAACGAGAGGATGCCCAAAAGGAAGAAATGCAAAAACGCCTTGGGCATTCAATGGAGTCGGAAGCGCAATTCAAGGATGCTTTTATGGACTGGCTCCGTCTTTACAAGTCCCCGCCGACCAGAAAGCCATCGACCTACGCAAGCTATTTAGACATCTACCACACGCACTTTGCTCCTGCCTTTGATGAAATGTTCCTGTATCAGATCAGTCCGGATGTGATACAGGAATATTACCAAAAGAAACAACTCAACGGCGCGCGTATGGACGGGCGGAACGGCGGACTGTCCCCCAAAACGATTCGCAATCATCACATGATCCTCAAGGACTTTTTCACATACGCTCAAAGCAAGTACAAGCTCCCGTGCAACCCGACACTGAGCACAACAAGGCCGGAGGTCGTCGCAAAGGAGATGCGTGTTTTGGGTCCCTCTGAAATGCAGATTTTTATGGAGGAGGTCATGAAGGAAACGCAGCGCATAGCAATCTTGACCGATCTGTTCGTTGGCTTCCGTGTGGGCGAGCTGCTTGCGTTGGAGATTGCGGACCTTGACTTGGAACGGCAGACACTGCGGATCAACAAGAATCTGATTCGGGTAAAAACGGAGGCACTGTCGTTGGATAATCCGAACATCAGGATTTTGAATTACGACCCGAAGAAGAAAACGCACCTGATCGTCCAAAGCACGCCCAAGACAAAGACATCGAACCGCGAGATCGCTATTTCGGACGGCTTGTGCGAGCTGTTGATCCGACATCTCTACACGCTTGCTCACTCCAGCTGGCCCAATCCAGATAATCTGTTGTTTCCGTCAAGAGCAGGGACGCACATTGACCCCAAGAGCTTTGAGATCCGACTCAACGCCATATCAAAGCGATGTGAGATCAAAAAGGTCAATCCTCATGCTCTGCGGCACACACTGGCAACGCGGCTGGTGGAGGAACGGACGCCGCTCAACATTGTTCAGGGGATCTTGGGACACTCGTCCATTGAGACGACAAGGAAGTATCTTCACAAGAGCGAGGACATCGAACGGGAGGCGATCACCTCCATGACGGACTACCTGAATGGAGAGCAGTTCAACAACGCGCCACGGCTCAACGGAGCGAAAAAAAGAGCGAAATTTGCCAGCATCCCGCTGCCGGATTTCTCGCAGCGGGAAAGAATAACAGCAAATAACGCTTGAAGGGAAATGCAATTCCCGTCGCACTGCCTACTTTACTGCAAACACCAATAGCGGGCGGGCTGAAAAATTAAAATAGAACGACAAAGGAGATATTTTGTATGAGGGATAATATTTGATGAAAAAATGGGGCAAGGCTCTTCGGGAAAAAGAAATGCAAATTGCAATAGAGCAAAGAAAAAACCCCGAAACCGTTGAGATTTCAGGGTTTTCTGGTTGCGGAGACAGGACTTGAACCTGCGACCTCCGGGTTATGAGCCCGACGAGCTACCAGCTGCTCTACTCCGCGATATTCAGTTTTGCGCGGTTCCCGGTGCTGCCCCGAGAATGGAGGTAACTACTTGGGTTATGAGCCCGACGAGCTACCAGCTGCTCTACTCCGCGATATGGAATTGTGGAAATACTGGTGCCGGTGACCGGACTCGAACCGGTACAGTATCGCTACCGGGGGATTTTAAGTCCCCTGTGTCTACCTATTCCACCACACCGGCGGATATCGGCAACGATTAATATACCATATTTCAGACACCGTGTCAACACCTGAAACAAAAAAATATAGCGAATGTTCCGTCGAACGGCGGCGAGGGGAGAAGTTTCGATGGACAAGCCCCGGTGCGTTTGCTATACTGAGAGCAGAATTTCCGCTCTTGCCGGCTTGTTCCGGCGAGGGGAGAGGAGCCGAGACTATGCCGCACATCATCGAAGTGACCGACCTGGCCGCGCCGGAGCTGGACGTCTACGCCCGCCTGACCGGGGCGCAGCTGCGAAACCGTCTGGAGCCGGACAAGGGCGTTTTCATCGCCGAGAGCCCCAAGGTCATCGCCACCGCGCTCGACGCAGGCTATGAGCCGCTCTCGCTTTTGATGGAGCGGCGGCACATCGAGGGCGACGCGCAGCCCATCCTTGCGCGCTGCGGAGAGATCCCGGTCTACACCGCCGAACGCGAAACGCTCGCACGTCTGACGGGCTTTGAACTCACGCGTGGGGTGCTGTGCGCCATGCGCCGGCCAAGGCTCCCGAGCGTGGAGGAGGTCTGCGCGAGGGCGCGGCGCGTGGCGGTGCTCGAGGGCATCGTGGACCACACGAATGTGGGGGCGATCTTCCGCTCGGCAGCTGCGCTCGGCATCGACGCGGTGCTGGTGACGCCGACCTGCTGCGACCCCTTTTACCGCCGCGCGGTGCGCGTGAGCATGGGCACGGTCTTTCAGGTGCCGTGGGCACGCATCGGCGAGGACGCCGCCGACTGGCCGCAAAAGGGCGTCGAGCGTCTGCACGCGCTCGGCTTCCGGACCGCGGCGATGGCGCTGACGGACAACTCCGTGCGCATTGACGACGCGCAGCTCGCTGCCGAGCCGCGGCTGGCGATCGTGCTCGGCACGGAGGGCGACGGCCTTTCGCCGCGCACCATTGCCGCGTGCGACTACACGGTGAAGATCCCCATGGCGCACGGCGTGGATTCGCTCAACGTGGCGGCGGCAAGCGCCGTGGCGTTCTGGCAGCTTCGGACAAAATGAGGATTGAAGCCTATAAGAAAACGCTCCGACCGAAAATCGGTCGGAGCGTTTTTATCGGCGGAAGCAGTGCGCGGAGCCTTACGCTCAGGCGGTCTTCCTGCTCTGCACGGAGCGGATGACCAGCAGCGTGCCGATGACCATGACCACGCCGATGGCGAGGCTGATGACCACGTTGCGGATGAACGCTGCGAGGATGTAGTTCACAAAGCAGATGGCAGCCACGGTGACGGCGTAGGGGATCTGCGTGGAGACATGGTCAATGTGGTTGCAGTTTGCGCCGGCGGACGCCATGATGGTGGTGTCGGAGATGGGGGAGCAGTGGTCGCCGCAGACCGCACCGGCGAGACAGGCGGAAATGCCCATGATCTGCAGGTCGGGAGCCGCGTTGAAGATAGGAAGCACGATGGGGATGAGGATGCCGAAGGTGCCCCAGCTCGTGCCGGTGGCGAAGGCCAGCAGGCAGGCGACCACGAAGATGATAGCGGGCAGCAGCATGAAGAGACCTTCGGACGCCTGCTTCATCAGACCCTCCACATAATCGGCGGCGCCGAGGAGACCCGTCATGCTCTTGAGGGAGACGGCGAAGGTGAGGATCAGAATGGCGGGGACCATGGCGTTGAAGCCCTTGGTCATGCAGCCCATAGCGCCCTTGAAGGTGATGACACGGCGCGCGCAGAGGTAGATGATGGACAGGACCAGCGCGATCAACGCACCCCAGGGCAGACCCACAAAGGCATCGGTATCACCGAAGGCTGCGATGAAGTCGCCCGCGTTGGTCTCGGGATCCCAGAAGCCGCCGACATAGATGAGGCCGATGACGCAGAAGATGATGAGCAGGAAGATGGGAATGAGCATATCCCACATATTCGCGCGGGAGGAGCCCTCCTCCTGCTCCTCGCTCAGCGAGCCGAGGTCGCCGGTCTGGGCAGCCTTGAGCTCGGCCGCGGCCATGGGACCGTAGTCCACACCGAGAACGACCATGGTGATGACGAACACGATGGTGAGCAGAGAGTAGAAGTTATAGGGAATGGCCTCAATGAAAAGCTGAATGCCGGACACGCCGGTGTCGAGCTTCGCGGCGACGCCGGAGACGGCGGCTGCCCACGAGGAGATCGGCGCGATCATGCAGATCGGCGCGGCGGTGGCGTCAATGAGGTAGGCGAGCTTCACGCGGGAGATGCGCTGGCTGTCGGTCACGGGGGTCATGACGGAGCCGACGGTGAGGCAGTTGAAGTAGTCGTCGATGAAGATGAGCACGCCGAGGGCGAAGGTGGCGAGCAGCGCGCCGGCCTTGGAATGGATGTGGCTCGCGGCCCAGCGGCCGAACGCGGCGGAGCCGCCGGTGGCGTTGACGAGCGCGACCATCACGCCGAGGATCACAAGGAAGAGGAAGATGCCGGCGTTGTCGGCGATGGCGGCGGTCAGACCGTCGTTGATGATGGTGTCGAGCGCGCCGATGGGGCTGAAGTCCGTGGCGAGCAGGGCGCCGACGACGATGCCGATGAAGAGGGAGGAGTAGGTCTCCTTCGTCAGCAGGGCAAGGCCGATGGCGACAATCGGGGGAACGAGGGACCAGAAGGTGTTGACAAACATGAGGGATTCTCCTTTCGTGCGTCTGCACAAAAAATTTAAGCCATGATGCTTCCATCATGACTTAAACACAACACCCTCTGCAAATACGCTTTCGGTCGTATTCCGATCATGACAGCTCTCCGCCTTTCGGCGACAGTCCGACGGATGTTATCCCCCGGCCCGGTGAACGCACGCACAGGAATCCGTGTGTCCCCTCGGCGGCCGCCCCTTTCGCTCTCCGGTTCCTGCCGGTCATGCAGAGCTACTGATGTTGGCCGCGCCTCTATCAAGACTTATTAAAAACAAGGACAGTATACACCCTCACAGCGTTTTGTCAAGAGAAAATGTAAAATTTTTGTGTCTTTTTTTGGTCATTCCGCGAATTCTGCCGCTTTCGGTGGGGTTCAGCTCTGCGATCCCATGCAGAAGCCACGCGCAAGACAGCGTCCCAGCATCTGCACGAAGGTCACATGGCCCACGTCCTCGCCTGCGAGGATGGGCAGCTCGGCGACCGTGTTCCCCGCCGCGTCGCGCACCGTGAGCTGACCGAGCGTGTCGCCTGCGTATACCGGCGCGGCGACGCTTTCTGCCAGCGCGATCTCCTTCGTCAGGCTGTTTGCCAGCGTCTTTTCCACCAGCAGGGTGTTCTCGCTCGTGAGCACCGGCTGCACCGTGCCGCGCACGCCGAGCATCACCGGTACGGGCGGCAGCACCTCGTCGGGCGTGACGGTCACGAGCGACCAGGTCGAAAAGCCGTAGTTGAGCAGGCTCTTGGCGTCGGAGAAGCGCTCGTCGCTCGTCTTGCCCTTGAGCACGACCGCGATGAGCTCCATGCCGTTTTTCTCCGCCGTCGCGCTCAGACAATAGCCCGCCGAGCCGGTCGAGCCGGTCTTGAGGCCGGTTGCGCCGTCGTAGAAGCGGATGAGCTTGTTTGTATTTACGAGCATGGACTCTCCGCCGCGCAGGGAGTCCATCCAAACGGTCGTGAACTGACGGATGTCGGGGTGCCTGAGGATCAGTTCGCGCGACATGAGCGCGATGTCATAGGCGCTTGTGAGATGCCTCTCGGCGGGCAGGCCCGTGCAGTTGACAAAGTGCGTGTCATTCATGCCGAGCTCCTGCGCCCGCGCGTTCATGCGCTCCACGAAGGCGTCCTCGCTGCCGGCAAGATGCTCGGCGAGCACCACCGCCGCGTCGTTGCCCGAGACGATGCACACGGCCTTGAGCAGGTCGCGCACCGTCATCTGTTCGTTCTCCTTGAGCCAGATCTGGCTGCCGCCCATGCCAGCCGCGTGCGCCGAGCCCGTCACCACGTCGTCGTAGGAGAGCACGCCGGAGTCGATGGCCTCCATCACCAGCAGCAGCGTCATGATCTTCGTCACGCTCGCCGGCTCGCGCGGCGTGTGTTCATCCTGCGCGAAGAGCACCGTGCCGGTCTGCTTTTCCATCAACAGCGCGCTCGGACAGCTCACCGCCGGCCCCGCCGCCGCGGCGCTGACGCACAGGGCGAAGGCTGCCAGCAGAGAAAATACCGTTCGTTTCATGGGATGCACTCCTTTTTATGTCCTTTGCCCCATCCTATGCCGCCCGCCGGGGGCATATACGGAAAACTGTGCCGGCAGGCAAATTTCGCCTTGCATTGCGCGGGGAAGTCTGCTATAATAGCCTCACTTTGCAGGGTTAGTACATCGGTAGTGCATCGGCTTCCCAAGCCGAGAAGGCGGGTTCGATTCCCGTACCCTGCTCCAAAAAAGAAGCGGCTTGCAATGCAAGCCGTTTCTGTTTTGGAATCCCGGATCGGGAATTAAAATGCTCGGGCGAAGTGAATTCGCCCTCCGCCAAGGTTTTGCTGCGCAAAACGCTTGCGGCGGCGCACTCGCGCCGGCAGACGAAACGCGCGAAGCGGCTTGCATTGCAAGCCGCTTCTGTTTCACTTGAAATACGCCACCAGCAGGTCGACGCAGGCGCCGTAGCTCTTGACGCCGATGGTGCCGTAGCTCTTGAGAAAGCCGTCGTAGATGGCGATGGAGACTGTGTCCACCGGCCCCTCAAACTGTGCCCAGTAGGCGCCGGAAGCGCGCAGGTCGGCGACCACGCGCTCGTCGAGCGTTCCGCGCACGGCGCGCCAGCGCTCCGCGTCGGCGGAATAGAGCGCGTTGGCAAGATAAATGTAGCCCGACAGCGCGCCCGCGTAGCGGTAGGCGGCGTCGCCGCAGCGCAGGCAGGCGAGCACGGCGAGGAAATTGCACTCCTGCTCGCTCGCGATGCCGCGGCGGTGAGAAAGCTCATGCGCGACGGTGGAGGGCAGCGTGGCGGCGGGGAAATCGACGTTTACGTTGCACTCGCCCGTGAACGGGAAGTAGAAGCCGGTGAAGCCCATCGCGCTCATCACGCGGGAAAAGCGCATGGCCTTGGGCGGCACATCGGTCATTTCGAGGAACGGAAATTCCTCATACAGATTTTCGTAGATCTTCGGCGCGTAGGCGAGGATCTCCGCGCGGTCGCCGGCAAAGGCGCCGTCGGCGGCGCGGGGGATGTCTCCGGCGTATTCGTTCACAAGTGCGGCGAATTGCCGCGTCACGCGCTCGAGGTTGTCGACGGCGACCGGCTCGACGGCGAGGCCGCTTTTGTCGGTGAAGCTGTCAGCGTAGTAATTCGCACCCCAGAGCAGGCAAAAGAGCACATAGACGGTCAAAACCGCGTTCCCAAGCCCAAGCACGAGCGCGTAGACTGTGCCGCTTCTGTGCCGGCTGCGCGCGACGGCGCGCACGCCCAGCACGAGAAAGACGAGAAAGCCCAGCGCCGCGAGGACGTACAAACTTTCCGCGACGGAGAAGGGCACGCGCTCGCAGAGCTGTCCGATCGCGCGCCGCAGCGGATTCGTGAAGCCCTCCGTCAGGGCGTTCATAGCGCCTCGGCTTTGACGCGCGAGCAAAAAGGCCGCAAGGAACGCAAGGTCCGCGAGCAGCCAGAGATGCAGTTTTTTGTAATGGGAAAACAAGGCTTTCATGGCGTCAGTCGGCGGCAGAGAGCAGCTCGCGCGTGTAGGCCTCACGCGGGTGCTCAAAAAGCTCCTGCACCGTGTTTTCCTCCACGATGCGCCCGTCCTTCATCACCATCACACGGTCGCAGAGCTGATAGACCACGTTGAGGTCGTGTGAAATGAAGAGGAATGAGATGCCCAGCTCGTCGCGCACCGTGCGCATCAGCTCTAAAATCTGGCGCTGAATGGTCACGTCCAGCGCGCTGACCGGCTCGTCGGCGATGATGAGCCGCGGCTTTTGAATGAGCGCCACGCCGATGGAGACGCGCTGGCGCTGCCCGCCGGAAAGCTCGTTCGGCCTGCGCGTCAGGCACTCGGCGGGAAGTCCGACCTTTTCGGCGATCTCCGCGACGCGGCGGCACCGCTCGGCGGCGTCGTACTTGCCGTAGATGCGCAGCGGCTCCTCTAAGCTCCAGCCGACGGTGTAGGCGGGGTTGAGCGAGGAGTAGGGGTCCTGAAAGATCATCTGTGGGCGCTTGGTGTAGTGGATGATCTCGCCCGTGTGGGTCTTGACCAGACCGAGGATATTTTTCACCAGCGTCGTTTTGCCGGTGCCGCTCTCGCCCACGAGCCCCAAAATTTCGCCGCGGCGGAGCGTGAAGCTCACGTCGTGCAGCACGGTATGGTCGTGCCGCCGCCCATGCTCATCGGCGTCGCGGTACCAGCTTGTAAGGCTTTTGACTTCTAAAACAAGGTCGTCCATGGCGTTAACCTCTGCGCACGCGGCGCGGAATGGCGTTGATGAGCTCGGCGGTGTAGGGGTGCTGCGGCGCGGTGAAAAGCTGCTCGGGCGCGCCCTCCTCAACGATGTGACCGCGCTGCATCACGGCAACGCGCGAGCAGATGCGACGCACGACCTGCAAATTGTGCGAGATGAGCAGCATCGAGATGCCGCGCTCCCGATTCAAACGGCGCAAAAGCGCGAGGATCTGCGCCTGCACGGTCACGTCGAGCGCGGTGGTCGGCTCGTCGAGCAGCAGCAAATGCGGATCGGTGACGATGGCTGCGGCGATCATCACGCGCTGGAGCTGGCCGCCCGAGCACTCGTGCGGATACTTGCGGTAAATTTCCTCCGGCGCGGGGAGGTCCACATCGCGCAGCGCCTCGAGCGCACGCGCGCGGCGCTGCTCCTTCGTCAGCTGCGTGTGGACAGCCAGCGCCTCCTCGACCTGCGGGCCGATGCGCATGAGCGGGTCCATCGCGGTCATCGGCTCCTGAAAGACAACGCCGAGCTCGCGGCCCTGGATGGCGCGCAGCTCCGCGCGCGGCAGGCGCAGGATATCGCGCCCGTCGAAGCGCACCTCGCCAGAGAGCGTGACCTTTTTGCGCTCGATGAGGCCCGAGAGCGTCATGGCGGTCACGGTCTTGCCGCTGCCGCTCTCGCCCACGAGCCCGACGACCTCGCCGTCGCGGATCGTCAGGTCAATGCCCGCCACAGCCTCGCGCGAGGCGCCGTGAAAGCGGACGTGCAGATCGTGAATTTCGACCATGGGGACATCTCCTTTCTGAAAATCAGTTCTCGCCGCGCTGCAGGCCCTCGCCGATCAGGCTCACGCCGAGAATCAGCAGCACAATGACCGCGCCCGTGCCGAGCGCGTACCACGGCGCAGAATCGAGCATGCTCTGCGATTCCGAGAGCATATAGCCGAGGCTCGCCTCGTCGGGCGAAACGCCGATGGAGAGGTAGCTCATCGCCGCCTCGGCGAGCACGGCATTGTTGAAGCCGATGGTGATGGCGGAGACGAGCGTGTGCCAGATGTTCGGCAGAATGTGAACAAAGAGGATGCGCGCGGTGGATGCGCCCATCAGCTCCGCCGAATGGACGTAGTTCTGCGTGCGCGCGCGGGCGAACTCGCTGCGCACGATACGCGCATAGCTGGGGATGAAGACAATGCCGAGCGCGAGCGTCATGTGCTCCCGCCCGCCGCCGAGCAGGCTCACGAGCACGAGCAGAATGAGAATGCTCGGAAAGGAGGCGAGCGCGTCGTTCAGACGCATGAGCACCTCGTCCACCCAGCCGCCGTACCAGCCGGTCAGCGCGCCGACGAGCGTGCCTACCACGGTGCCGATGGCGACGGTACCGAGCGCAATGAGCAGCGTATCGCCCGCGCCGACCATGACGCGGCTCAAAATGTCGCGGCCGAACTTGTCCGTGCCCATCGGGTGCGCGGCGGACGGCGGCAGCAGGCGCGAAAAGTCCATGGCGTTGGGGGAGTAGGGTGTCCAGAAAAGGCCGAGGACAATGAAGCCGACGACCAGCGCCGTGAGCACGAGGCCCACGCGCAGAAAGGTATTTTTCTTTTTCATGCCGCACCTCCCGCTCCGCTGCCGAGCCGCGGGTCGATGCGCCGCGCGAGCAGATCGGCAAGGAGATTGCAGAGAATGACGGCGAAGGCCAGCAGCACAACGATGGCGCGCGCGACCGGCTCGTCGCGCCCCTCAATGGAGGTCAGCAGCAGCCGCCCGAGACCGGGGACGGCGAACACCTGCTCGATGACGACGCTGCCCGCGAGCAGATCGGCGACCGTCATGGCGAGGAAGGTCAGGACCGGCACGAGCGTGTTTTTCAGCACATGACGGTAGAGGATACCGCTGCGCGAGCGTCCGCGGCTCATGGAGGTGCGGACGTAGTCGCGCTGCGCCTCGTCTAAGATCGACGTGCGCAGGAGCTTGACCGTCATGGCGATGCGCGGCAGCGCGACCGCGAGCGCGGGAAAGAAGAGATAACCGATGTAATGCCCCACGCCGCCCGCCGGGAACGCGCCCGCGATGAACAGATGCAGCACAAGGCCGAAGAGATAGGTAAAGAGGATGCCGGTGAAAAACGGTGGCACCGCCATCACGACCTGATTGATCACGGTCAGCGCGCGGTCGAGCCGGCCGCCGGCGTATTTGGCCGACAGCACGCCGAGCGGAATGGAGACCGCCACGATGAGCGCGAACGCGAGCGCCGTGAGCGTCAGCGTGGGCCCCAGCCGCTGCGCGATGAGCGAGCTCACGCTCTGTCCGTAGCGGTACGAGGTGCCGAGGTCGCCGCGCAGCGCGTCCCACAGCCAGTGGCCGTAGCGCACGAGAAGCGGGTCGTTCAGCCCCAGCTCGATGCGCAGGGCCTCAAGCCGCTCGGGAGTCGCCTCCGTACCGAGCAGGCGCGTCGCCGCGTCGCCGGAGAGGAGGGAGAAGGCAACGAAGGTCAAAAACGAGACGATCACCATCGTCAGCAGCATCGTTGCGATTTTTTTCGCTGTATAACGCATGGTGTTCGCCTCGCTTTGTCGGTCAGGGCGTCTGCCCTCGGATTTTCGTCAGGTGTAGGCCACGGTGCTCAGGTCGATGGCGTAGAGCGGGTAGAACCGGTAGCCGGTGAGACCCTTACGCACGGCGACGAGGTCCGCGAGGTCCTGAATGTAAACGTTCGCGGCGGTCTCGGCCAAAATTTCCTCGCAGCGGAGGTATTGGGCGGTCGCTTCCTCGTCGGTCGCGGCGCGGATGGCGGCGGCAAAGGCTTCGTCATATTCCACATTAGAATAATTTGTGAAATTATTACTCGCCGTAGAGGTAAAGCGTTCGAGCATGGCGCGGGCAGTCAGAGTGCTGGCGTCCACGCCGACAACGGTAGCCTGATAGCGGCGGCCGGAATAGACGTTCTCCAGCCAGCTCGCCCACTCGACGGGGTCGATGGTCACGTTCACGCCGATGGCGCGGAGCTGCTCGGCGACGACCTGCGCGGTGTCCATGTGCGGCTGGTAGTTGCTGGGGACGGTGATGGTGAGGTCAAAGCCGTTGGGATAGCCCGCCTCGGCGAGCATCGCCTTGGCCTTTTCCGTGTCATGCGGATAGAGGTCGGCAAGCTCGGGCAGGAAATACTTGCGGAAGTTGGGGTATATGCTGCTGCCGACCGCCGTGCCGTGACCGTCGGCCACAACGTCAAAGACCTGCTCGCGGTCGAGCGCGTAGCACAGTGCCTTGCGCACCGTTTCGTTCGCAAGCGGCTCGTAGGCGTGGTTGAGATACACGGCCTGCACGAGGTTCATGGTGCCCTCGAGAATGTCAAAGCTCTCGGTGAGCTGGTTTGCCTGCGTGGCGGTCAGGTGGGCGCAGATGTCCACCGCGCCGCTCTTGAGCGCCATGACGAGCGCCTCGGCATTCTCATAAATCTGATAGGTGACCTTGTCCACCTTCGCGCCCTCGCCCCAGTAATCGGCGAAGCGCTCCAGCACAAGATTCTGCTGCGCGGCGCGGGAGATAAACTTGAACGGACCGGTACCGACCGGGTCCGCGCCGTCGGCGTGGTCCTCCGGTGTGATGGCCAGCGTCATGTAGGAGAGGAAATCGCTGTCGGCAGCCTTGAGCACAACGGAGACATAATCGCTGCCGATGTCGATGGCGTCAATGTTATCCAGCGCCTTCCAGTTACCGGACTGCATAGCCTTGTCGATCGACCATGCGACATCCATTGCCGTGACCTCGCTGCCGTCGTGGAACTTCACACCGGGGCGGAGATGGAACGTATAAGTGAGCTGATCGTCGGAGACCTCCCAGCGCTCGGCGACGGCGGGGATCAGGTTGCCGTCCGCGTCGGGCTTGACGAGCCCCTCAAACACGTTGAACAGCACCTCGCGGTTCGCAGCGGTGACGGAGGTGTAGGGGTCAAGGCTGTTTTCCAGATCCTGCGCGATGCCGACGACGATCTCGTTCGCGTCGCGCCGCGCGTCGGTCGTGTCGGCGTTCCCGCCGCAGGCGGCGAGGGAGAGCAGCAGGGTCAGGGAAAGGAACAGGGTGAGGATGCGCTTATTCATGGGATTCTCCTTTTGGTGTTGTAGTCGTGCCCGTCAAAACCCGACGGGGCGCAAATATCGTGTCGTCCGTCACGCCCTTTTTGCGCAGGGACGATTCACACAGGAAGCTCACGGCGGAGTGGATGCAGGCGAACACCGGCACGCCGAGGAACATACCCAGCACGCCGCCGAAGCCGCCGCCGACAAGGATGGCGACGACGATCCAGAAGCTCGAAATGCCGACGGTCTCGCCCAAAATTTTGGGGCCGAGGATGTTGCCGTCGAACTGCTGGAGGGCAATAATGAAAATGATAAAGTAGAGGCACTGGCGGGGGCTCACGAGCAGGATCAAAAACGCGCTGGGGATCGCGCCGAGGAAGGGACCGAAGATGGGGATGATGTTCGTCACGCCCACAAAGACCGCGATGATGGGCGTGTAGGGGAACTTCAAAATCGAGCAGACGATGAAGCACAGAATGCCGATGATGAGCGAGTCGAGCAGCTTGCCGCGCACAAAGCCGGAGAAGATGCGGTCGGCCTCGCGGGTGGCGCGCAGCGCGCGCTCATAGTGCGGCGCGGAGACGAGCGAGTAGAGCAGCTTGCGCGTGTGGAGGCCGAAGGTCTCCTTGCGGGCGAGGATGTAAACGGAAACGACGATGCCCACGAGCAGGTCCTTGGCAAAGACCAGCACGCTCAGCACGCCGCCGGTCACGGCGACGATGGCGACCTGTGCGCCGGGAATGACGGTGTTCTTCACCCAGTCGACCAGCTCGTTGTAGTAATCACGGACCAGCGTGAGCACGCGCTCGGAGATGTAGGGATTGTCCTCCACAAGCTGCGTGACCCAGGTGTAGATGGTGCGGTAATAGCTCTCGAGATTGGAAAAGAGCAGCGATACGCTCGCGACCAGCTCGGGGATCAGGATGCTGAAGAGCAGATACACGAGTCCCAGCGCAAGGAGCCAGGTCACAAGGATGCTCAGGCAGCGCATCAGTCCGGCACGCTTGACGCCGAGCCTGTCGCGGAGGAGACGGTCGAAAAAGTCCACGATGGGCGTGAGCAGGTAGGCCATCGCAAGACCGTAGAGCACGGGCTTGAGGATGCCGAAGAGCTTTTCTATAAAAATAAACAGCACGCCGTCCTGAAAGAAGGTGTCGTAAAACACGAGAATGGCGCAGGCCGCGGCGGTAATGGTCACGCCCCAGCGAAGATAGGTTTTCTGCTTCATGTTTCCTCCCTTGCCCTCGGCCGGCACAGTGCCTGCCCGTATTCAGAATAGATCAAGCTTAGCATACTATGATTATTGCGGAATTGCAATAGCACAATTTCTGTGCTATACTAAAATTAACCGAATCTTCAAACTTTTTTTCGTTCGCAGAAAGGATGAATGCTGTGGAAAAGAAGCTGCTGTTCATCGTCAATCCCCGCGCGGGCAAGACGAAATCGCGCGCGCCGCTGTTCGACGCCGTTTCGATCTTCTCCAAGGCGGGCTATCTGGTCCGCGTGGCGGAGACGCGGCGGCACGGCGACGCGACCGAGCTGGCCGAGCGCTTCGGCGGAGATTTCAATCTCGTCGTCTGCCACGGCGGAGACGGCACGCTCAACGAGACGGTCAACGGCATCATGCGCCTGCCGCGGGAGAAGCGTCCGCCGCTGAGCTACCTGCCCGGCGGCAGTACGAACGACTTCGCGGCAAGCCTGTCCATTTCCTCCGATCCCGCGCTCGCGGCGCAGAGCGCCATGCGCCTTCAGCCGCGCGACCTGGACGTGGGCGTGTTCAATGAAAAGAACTTCGTTTACGTCGCGTCCTTCGGCGCGTTCACGCGCACGGCCTACACCGTGCCGCAGGACATCAAGAATATGTTCGGTCACTTTGCCTATCTTCTCGAGGGCGTGAAGGACCTTGAAACGCTCTGCCCCTATCCCATGAAGATTACCGCCGACGGCGAGGTGTTCGAAGGCGAGTACCTCTTCGGCGCGGTATGCAACTCGACCTCCATCGCGGGACTGATGAAGCTCTCACCCGACGCGGTGGACCTGTGCGACGGGCAGTTTGAGCTGATGCTCGTGCCCGTGCCGAAAACACCGCTGCAACTCCAGCGCACCATCCGCGCCATCGTTTACGAGGAATACGAAACGAGCAACGCGCTCATCTTCCGCCATGTCCGCCATGTCACGGCGGAGAGCGACGGCAGCATTCCCTGGACGCTCGACGGCGAATACGCCCCCGGTGTGCCGAAAATCGAGATCGGCATTGAGGACAACGGGATACAGATGATGATATGAGCCTGTGCAGAGGCTAAGAAACGCGCGGCGTCGCCGCGCGTTTCTCTTTTACTCGCTCGTGAGCTGGTAAACGCCCTCTGTATTGCCGAGCAGATACTGCGCAAATTCCACAGCCTGTGTGTCGGCCCCACTGTAGCGCACACCGTCTCCATCGTAGAGCCGCAGTACCGTCTGTGCCGTCTCGTCCGCACTGAGCTTTTCCAGCGCGGCAAGCAGCGCCGCAGCGAACTCGTCGCCGCCAACGATGGCGTCAGCGGTACTGACGGACACCGTCTCGCCGCCGACCGTGCAGCCGTAAATCTCCATCCAAAGCGCCTCATCCGGAGCCTCGCCATGCAGCACCACAAGATCCGCAGTGGAGAACACCTCATCCGCGCTGACGTACTCTGTCAGGCGCGGAATGCTGTCCGCCGTCATGCCATTGGCGTTCACGTCCATCATGCTGTCGAGAAACCGCCGGGCCACATCGTCATCCACAGGCACGGCGAACACGGGGTCGCTCCCATTATCCATCCAGAAGCTGCCGAGCAGCGTCTCCCACGCATGCAGCGCGCCGCCGCCCGCCGCGTCCTTTTCAAACGCCGCGCGCAGCGTGCGGTTCTGGTCGGAGACCGGGAAATACAGCCCGACACGCTCCGTGTCGCCGGCGGGTTCCTCCGGCACGGAGACCAGCCGCAGCGTGTCCTCGTGCGCCAGATACGTCTCCATCGGCATGAAGCCGACCTGCACCGAGCCGTGCGCGAGCGCGTCGGCGGTGGCCTCGTCGCTCGCGCCGAAGGTCACGTTGACCCTGCCGACCGTCACGCCCTCGTCGGCGAGCGCGCCGATGAGCAGTGGCGGCAGCTCCTTCTTTAATTGCATCAGCGCGTCCGTATCGCGCTCGCCCGCAACAAATTCCACATTCAGCTCCGCGAGCGTGATGCCCTCCTCCGGCGGAGGCGTCGGCTCGTCGGGCCTGCTCGGGGTGGGCTCCCGCTTTCCGCAGCCGCTGAGCACGGCGAGCAGCGCAAGGGCAAGGAAGAAAGAAAACATACGCTTCATGGTCAGCGCCTCCTCACAGAATAAGCTGGAATGAAATCCTCTGGTGTGGCTATTATAGCATAGGGCGCGGCGGGAAAGTGTGACGATTTCATTACAAATTACTTGATAATCCGCAAAAGCATGGTATGATTGGAAAAACAGTCTTTTCGGGGAGGTGGGCGCGCCGTGACGGTGAGGAAAAACAGGATACGGCTCGTCGGCGCGCTGCTCGCGCTCGTGCTTTCGCTTTCGCTCGGCGGCTGCGCCATGCGGGAGGGATCGGCGGACGACGGGCGGCTGCGCGTCGTGACGACGCTCTTCCCCTACTACGATTTTGCCCGCGCCGTCGCGGGGGACCGCGCGGACGTGACGCTGCTGCTCGCCCCGGGCCGCGAGGCGCACAGCTTTGAGCCGACCCCGCTCGACGCCGTGACCATCTCGCGCGCCGATGTTTTCATCTACAACGGCGGCGAGGGCGAGGTCTGGGCGGACGATATGCTCGACGCCGTGGGCGAGGACATCGGCACGGTGCTGCGCATGATGGACTTTGTCGATGCCCGCGAGGAGGAATTCTCCGAGGGGATGCAGGGCGCGGACAGCCACGACCACGCGCATGGCCATGACCATGACCATGACCATGACGAGCCTGACGCGCACGACCACGAGCTTCACGACCATGCGGAGCATGACCATGACGACAGCGACGAGGTCGAGTACGACGAACACATCTGGACGTCGCCAAAAAACGCCATCAGGCTCTGCCGCGCCGTCGCCGACGCGCTCTGCGCGGCGGACGCGGAAAACACGGATTTCTACCGCGCGAACTGCGATGACTACTGCGCGCAGCTTGAAGCTCTCGACGCGGACCTCCGCGCCCTGCGCGCGAATGCCGTGCGCGATCTGCTGATCTTTGCCGACCGCTTCCCGTTTTTGTACTTCTGTGAGGAATACGACCTCCATTACCGCGCGGCGTTCCACGGCTGCTCGGGTGATACCGAGCCGAGCCTCGCCACGCTCAAGTACCTCATCGACAAGGTGAACGACGAGCACATTCCGGTCGTCTACACCATCGACCTGAGCAGCCAGAAGGTCGCGGAGGCGGTGAGCGAATGCACCGGCGCGCGCATCGAACGGCTGTGGTCGATGCAGACCGTCTCGCGCGCGGACTTCGATGCGGGCGAGACCTATTTAACGCTGATGCAGCGAAATTACGAGGCTTTGAAAGGAGGCTTGCTGTGATGGATCGGGATATTCTGCTTGCGTGCCGTGACGCAAGCCTCGGCTACGAGCACCGCGCGCTGCTCGAGCATCTGACGTTTACCGTCCGCGCGGGGGATTACCTCTGCGTGGTGGGCGAGAACGGCAGCGGCAAGTCGACGCTGATGAAAAGCCTGCTCGGGCTGCTTCCTCCGCTCGCCGGCACGATCGACTGCCCCGCGCAGCGCGCGGGCGCCATCGGCTACCTTCCGCAGCAGACGAGCGCGCAGCGCGATTTTCCCGCTACGGTGAGCGAGGTCGTACTCTCGGGCTTTGCCAACAAGCGCGGGCTGCACTTTTTCTACTCCGCCGCGGAGAAGAGCGCAGCGCTGATGAACATGGGCAAGCTCGGCGTGCTGGAGCTGCAGAACCGCTGCTACCGCGAGCTTTCCGGCGGACAGCAGCAGCGCGTGCTGCTCGCGCGCGCCCTGTGCGCGGCGGACCGCCTGCTCATTTTGGACGAGCCGGTCACGGGTCTCGACCCCGCCGCCACGCAGGATCTCTATAAGACCCTGCGCTATCTCAACGAAAAAGAGAAGATGGCGGTCATCATGGTCACGCACGATATGCGCGGCGCGCTGCGCGAGGCGCACACGATTCTGCACATCGGGCGCGACGGCTGGTTTTTCGGCACGGTGGCGGAGTATCTTGCCTCCCCCGCCGGCAAGCGGTTTGGAGGTGCATTGTGAGTCTGCTGCTGGAAATGTTCACCTATCCCTTTATCCTGCGGGCCTTCGCCGTGGGCATCCTCGTCTCGCTCTGCGCGGCGCTGCTCGGTGTACCGCTCGTTTTGAAGCGCTACTCGATGATCGGCGATGGGCTTTCCCACGTCAGCTTCGGCGCGCTGGCCGTCGCGGTCGCCTGCGGCTTCGCGCCGCTGGCGTTCTCCGTGCCGGTCGTGGTGGCTTCGGCCTTCCTGCTGCTGCGCATCGCGGAGCACAGCCGCATCGGGGCAGACGCCGCCATCGCGGTGCTTTCGGCCTCGGCGCTCGCCATCGGCATTGTGGTCACGAGCCTCACCACGGGCATGACCACGGATGTGGACAGCTATATGTTCGGCAGTATCCTCGCCATGTCGCGCGGCGATGTGGCGCTCTCGGTGACGCTGGCAGCTGCCGTGCTGGCGCTCTTTATCCTCTTTTACCATCGGCTTTTTGCCGTCACGTTTGACGAGAGCTTTTCCCGCGCGACGGGCGTGAAGGTGGGCGCCTACCATTCGCTCCTCGCGCTGCTCACGGCGCTGACGGTCGTGCTCGGAATGCGCATGATGGGCGCCATGCTCATCTCCAGCCTCATTATCTTCCCCGCGCTCTCCGCCATGCGCATCTTCAAGAGCTTCCGCGCGGTGGTCGTGTGCGCGGGCGCGCTGAGCGTGGTGTGCTTCTGCACGGGGCTGATCGCCTCGTACCTCCTCTCCACGCCGGTCGGCGCGAGCGTGGTGCTCTGCAACCTGCTCGTGTTCCTGCTCTGCTGCCTTGCGGGACGGAGATAACAAAAGAAAACAGCGAGACGCGAAGCCCTGCTTGAGGCTCCGCGTCTCGCTTTCATTATGAGAAGCTCGCGTGGAAACGATGTCAGATGACGTGGTACTCTTTAAGGAGCTTTTCGAGGTCGGTGCCCTCGATCTTGCCGAGCACCTTCTTGAGCGCCATTTTTTCCACGAGGTTCAGCTCCATGTCGATGGGCTTCTTGCCGTCGCGCAGCTTCACGGTCGCGTCGAGCAGGTCGCGCACGTCATACACGCTGCCCCAGACCTCGGGCACGCCGCGGTCAATGTTCAGCAGGGTGTAGACGGCCTCCATGCCCGTGCGCATGGAATACTCGGTGGTGAAAATGGTGTCGCGCGGGGTCTCGGCAAACTGGCCGAGGAAGGCGAAGTTCACGGCTCCGTCGGGCACGACCTTCGGACGGTCGCCGTAGGCGCGCGGCATGAAGAAGGCGTCGATATACGGCATCATGACCGGCACGGTGTTGGCGCTGTTCTCCGCCATATCCTCGATCTGCTCGACAGGCACGCCGAGGTGGTAGAGCCACTCCATGCAGATCTCCTTGCCGGTGCACTCACGCATGGGCTTCTTGACGAAGTCGCCGGGCTTGTCGGTGAAGAGGGAATAGACCCACACGAGGCAGTGGTCCTTGGGCTGAGAGCGGAACTGCGGCTGGCGGTTGATGGTCCAGCTCATGAGCCAACTGGAATCCTTCACGGTCACGATGCCGCCGGTGACGACCTTGCCGGAGAACGGGTCGCGCTTGCAGATCTTGGTGATATAGGGGATGATACGCTGGTCGAGTGTTTCGACGGTGGCGCTCATCCAGTTGGTCTGCTCGGGATCATAGCAGAACTTGTCGGGGTGGCCGAAGGCGGGGTCCTGTGCGGCGATCTTGCGCCACATATCCCAGCCGCCGCCCTCCTTGATCTCGGTGTTGTAGGGCGCGGGGGTGTTCTGGCTGCCCATGGCGGAGTTTTCCACGCAGCCGCCGTTGGTGATGAACACAAGGTCGTTCTCGGTGAGGTCGATGGCGCTCGCCGCGCCGTTTTCAAGAATGTCGATGCGCTTGGCGACCTTGCGGCCGCTCTTGCAGTCGAACTCCACGTTCGTCACCTGCACGCCGAAGTGGAACTGCACGCCGAAGCCCTCGAGGTACTTGACCATCGGCAGGATCATGGACTCATACTGGTTGTACTTCGTGAAGCGCAGCGCCGTGAAGTCGGGCAGTCCGCCGATGTGGTGGATATAGCGCTGGATATAGAGCTTCATCTCCAGCGCGCTGTGCCAGTTCTCAAAGGCGAACATCGTGCGCCAGTAGAGCCAGAAGTTGGAATTGAACACCTCGTCGTCGAAGAAGTCGGTGATGCGCTTGTCCTGCAGGTCCTCGTTGGGGGTGAAGAAGAGCTTCATAATCTCCATCGCGCCCTTGTCGGAGATGTCGAACTTGCCGTCGGTGTGCGCGTCCTGCCCGCGCTTCTCGGTCGCGCGGCAGAGAGAGTAGTTGGGGTCGGCCTTGTTGAGCCAGTAGTATTCATCGAGCACGCTTACGCCCTCGGTCTCGATGGAGGGGATGGAGTGGAACAGGTCCCACATGACCTCGAAATGGTTGTCCATCTCGCGGCCGCCGCGCATGACGTAGCCGATGTTCTCAAATTTCCAGCCGTCGCAGGCACCGCCCGCGGTGGGACCTTTCTCAAGGATATGCACGCGCTCGCCCTTCATCTGTCCGTCGCGGACGAGATAGCACGCGGCGGTCAGGGCCGCCAGGCCGCTGCCGACGATGTAGGCGGATTTGTTGTCCACGCCCTCGGGCTTTTTGGGGCGGGCAAAGGCTTCATAGTTGCCGCTGGAATAATACATGGATCATTTCTCCTTTCGATCTTTCTGCTTTGGCCGCCGGCTCACGAAACACGTTCGACCCCGGGAGCCGGGCGACGGTAGGTTTTCCTTTTGATGGGGAAAGCATACCGCGCTTTTGAAAAAAGAACAATCAGCAGAAAACGCCCCGTGATAAAAAACTTATCACGGGGCGCGGAACTGTATAAAATTTTATCATTCCGCCGGGTTTGATAAAACCGGCTTGTCCGTCCGCAGCCGCCCGAGCGCGGCGGAAACGCTGCCGTGGATGACCTGCTCGAGCCGCTCCACGATGAGCGCGGGGTCGCCCTTCATGTCGCTTTTGATCCAGTCGAGCATAAGGCCGACGAACATATATTTGTAGAGCGTGGCAATAAAGGCCTTGTCCTCCTGCCGCACGCTCATGCCCTGCGCCTGCTCCTCGACCACGCCCTCGAGCAGATCGTAGGTGATGCGGTAGAGGTAGTTTTCCACCTGCTCGCGGCTGACGGAGCGGTAGACATTGAGGATAAAGGGCTTGTTGTCCTGCACGGCCTCGAAGATCTGCAGCAGTCCCTGTTGCCACGTTTCGTAGGTTTTTTTGCCCGCGAGGGCGCGGCTCGCGTCCTCCTCGCAGCACCACTCAACAAGGTCGTAAATGTCCTTGAAGTGGTAATAAAAGGTCATGCGGTTGATGCCGCAGTCCTCGGCGATGTCGTTGATGGTGATCTTGTTGAGCGGCTTTTGCAGCAGCAGATGCTTCAGCGACGCCTCCAGCGCCCGCTTCGTGACCTGCGACATGGCGTGACCTCCTTTTCCGCAGCTGCGTTTATTGTACCCGAGCGGCGGGGAAAATGCAAGGACGCGCCGCGCGATTTTTTCGCGGGGGCTTTTCAAACCGTCTGCGCCGTGCTATACTGCCCGTAAGGAACGCTGCGAAACGGAGGAGAACGGTATGGAGGCAAAGGAGCTGCTGCGCGTACTGCACACGGCGGAGCGCCTGAAGGACGAGACAAGGCATTGCTACACCTCCGGCGGACGGCGCGAGAGCGTGGCCGAGCACAGCTGGCGGCTGGCGCTGACGGCGCTTTTCCTGCGCGACGAGTTTCCTGCGCTGGACATGGACAGGGTGATCCGGATGTGCCTGATCCACGACCTCGGCGAGTGCTTTACCGGCGATATCCCGAGCTTTCTCAAGTCCGGCGGCGACGAGGAGCGCGAGCGCTCGGCGCTGGAGACCTGGGTCGCGTCGCTTCCCGCGCCGTACAGCGTGGAGCTGAAGACGCTCTACGCCGAGATGGACGCGCTGGAGACGGACGAGGCCAGGCTCTACAAGGCGCTCGACAAGCTCGAGGCGGTCATCCAGCACAACGAGTCCGATATTGCAACGTGGCTGCCGCGCGAGTATGAACTGAATCTGACCTACGCCGACGAAAACGTGGCGTTTTCCGATTATCTCAAGCGGCTGCGCGAGGAGGTCCGTCGGGAGACGAGGGACAAGATCGCGGCGGCAGAACACAACAGACAATGAAAGAGGTGCTTTTATATGGCAGGAACGGTACATGAAGTGGAAAACCACGCGCTGCTCGCCGAGGTCGAGCGAGAGGCGGCAAATGCCGCGCAGGAGCTGGTCGAGGCGGCGCGCCTGCACCGCGGGCAGATCGTGGTGATCGGCTGCTCGACGAGCGAGGTCGTCGGCCATCAGGTCGGCAGCTGGTCTACGCCGGAGGCGGCGCAGGCCATCTTCCGCGGGCTGCAGAGCGTATTCGCGCCGAGGGGCGTTTATCTCGCGGCGCAGTGCTGCGAGCATTTGAACCGCGCGCTGATCGTGGAGCACGAGGCGGTGCCGAACGCGGAGATCGTCAACGTTCTGCCGCAGCCGAAGGCGGGCAGCTCATTTGCGACCGCTGCCTATGAGAGCTTCCGTCACCCCGTCGCGCTCGAGGAGATCCGCGCCGACGCGGGACTGGACATCGGCGGCACGCTCATCGGGATGCATCTCAAGAAGGTCGCCGTTCCCGTGCGGCTCAAGCAGGATCATATCGGGCAGGCCATCGTGCTGGCGGCGCGTGTGCGCCCCAAATTCATCGGCGGCGAGCGCGCCATCTACAACGAGGAGCTCAAGAACGGCTATCCCGATTTCGACGCAGAGTAACAGAAAAGCACCGCTTTCGCGGTGCTTTTTTGCTGCTCTTTTTACTTCTTGCGGCAGGTCAGCTCGCCGTTTTCCGCGTCGAGCACGAGCGTGCTGCCGGCGGGCAGGTCGCCGCGCAGGATCTCTTTCGCGATCAGCGTCTCCGCTGCGCTCTGGAGGTAGCGCTTGAGCGGGCGTGCGCCGTAGATCGGATCGAAGCCGCGCTCGATGATGAGGCTCTTCGCCGCGTCGGTGACGTCGAGCTTGAGCGTCTTGTCCGCCATGCGCTTGCGCAGACCCTGCATCAGAATTTCAATGATGCCGTTCAGATTTTCCTTCGTCAGCGGCTTGAACAGGATGATCTCATCCAACCGGTTGAGGAACTCCGGACGGAACGCGCGGCGCAGCTCGCCCATGACGGCATTGCGTGCGCTCTCGGCGATGCTGCCGTCCGGTTGGATGCCGTCAAGCAGCTCGGCCGAGCCGAGGTTCGAGGTCAGGATGATGATGGTGTTCTTGAAGTCCACCGTGCGGCCCTGCGAATCGGTGATGCGTCCGTCGTCGAGGATCTGCAGCAGGATGTTGAAGACATCCGGGTGCGCCTTTTCGACCTCGTCAAACAACACGACGCTGTACGGTTTGCGGCGCACGGCCTCGGTCAGCTGACCGCCCTCGTCGTAGCCGACGTATCCCGGGGGCGCGCCGATGAGACGCGAGACGGAGAACTTCTCCATATACTCGGTCATGTCGATGCGAACGAGGTTGTGCTCGTCGTCGAACAGGCAGTCCGCGAGGGACTTCGCCAGCTCCGTCTTGCCCACGCCCGTGGGGCCGAGGAAAAGGAAGCTGCCGATGGGGCGGTTCGGGTCCGCGATGCCTGCGCGCGAGCGCTGGATGGCCTCGGTCACGAGGCGGACGGCCTCGTCCTGCCCGACCACGCGCTTGTGGATGATCTCGTCGAGGCGCAGCAGCTTTTCGCGCTCGCCCTCCATCAGACGGCTGACGGGGATGCCCGTCCACTTGCCGACGATGTCGGCGATCTCGTTCTCGGTCACGGTGTCATGCACCATGGAGTTGTCGCTATTGTGCTTCTCGGCCGCAGCCTCGGCGTCCTTGAGCTGCTTTTCAAGCGCGGGCAGATCGGAATACTTGAGCTTCGCGGCCTTCTCGTACTCGAGATTTGCCTGTGCCCGCTCGATGTCGCCGTGCATCTGCTCGATCTCGCTCTTGAGCTTCTTGACGCTCTCCACGCCGTTCTTCTCCGCCTCCCAGCGGGACTTCATGGCGTTGAACTGCTCCTTCTCGTCGGCAAGCTCCTTCTTCAATTCCTCCAGACGGTCGCGGGAGAGCTGGTCGTCCTCCTTCTTGAGGGCCATTTCCTCGATCTCCTGCTGCATGATCTTGCGGCGCAGATCGTCCAGCTCAGCGGGCATGGAGTCGATCTCCGTGCGGATCATCGCGCAGGCTTCATCGACCAGATCGATGGCCTTGTCGGGCAGGAAACGGTCGGTGATATAACGCGCGGACAGCGTCGCGGCGGCGACGAGCGCGTTGTCGTGGATGCGCACGCCGTGGTAAATTTCATAACGCTCCTTGAGTCCGCGCAGGATGGAGATGGTGTCCTCCACCGTCGGCTCGTCGACCTGTACGGGCTGGAAGCGGCGCTCGAGCGCGGCGTCCTTTTCGATGTACTGGCGGTACTCGTCAAGCGTGGTCGCGCCGATGCAGTGCAGCTCGCCGCGGGCGAGCAGGGGCTTTAAGAGGTTGCCCGCATCCATGCTGCCCTCGGTTTTGCCCGCGCCGACGATGGTGTGCAGCTCGTCGATGAAGAGGATGATCTTCCCCTCAGACTTCTTGACCTCGTTCAGAACGGCCTTCAGGCGTTCCTCGAACTCGCCGCGGTACTTCGCGCCCGCGATGAGCGCGCCCATGTCGAGCGAGAAGATGGTGCGGTCCTTCAGCCCCTCGGGCACGTCGCCGCGCACGATACGCTGGGCAAGGCCCTCGGCGATGGCGGTCTTGCCGACGCCCGGCTCGCCGATGAGCACAGGGTTGTTCTTGGTTTTACGCGACAGGATGCGGATGACGTTGCGGATCTCCGCATCGCGGCCGATGACGGGGTCAAGCTCCTTGCTGCGGGCGCGCTCGACAAGGTCGGTGCCGTATTTCTTGAGCGCGTCGTAGGTCTCCTCGGGATTGTCCGAGGTCACGGGAGCGGTTTTGACCTTACTCAGCTCGTCGGTAAAGCGGCTGCGCGTGATGCCGTGGCTCTGGAGCAGCTGCTTGACGTCGCTCGTTCCCTCGGAGAAGATGGCGAGCATCAGGTGCTCGACGGAGATATAATCGTCGTGCAGCTTCTCGGCGGTCTTTTCGGCGAGATTCAGAATTTTGCCGGTCTCCGGTGAGGCGTACACCTCGCCGCTGCCGCCGGAGACCTTCGGCAGACGCCGGATCAGCGTGTCCAGCTCGGAGAGCAGGCCGTCGCAGTCCACGCCCATCTTGCCGAAGAGCGACGCGATGAGTCCGCCGTCCTGATCGACAAGGGCATAGAGCAGATGCTCGGGGGTCAGATACTGGTTGCCGTTCTCCTGCGCCATGCTCTGCGCGGTCTTGACGGCGTCCAGCGTTTTCTGGGTATATTTTTCAGCGTTCATATAAATTCACCTCTATTGACAAAACTGCGAATCGCTTAAATTAGAAGCCCGCGGCCCCGCAGGTCGCCGCGGTAGGCCAGCTCCACGTCCTTGGCGCTCAGATCGCCGCTCAGATAGCCCTTGAGCAGGCGGTCGAAGAGCTGCACATAGGCGCTGATGGCGCCGGCGATGTCCTCCGCCGAGCGAGCGTGTCCGCGCGGCATGGCGAGCGGACGGACGAAGCGCCCGTCGTAGAGCGAACAGGCGATCGTGCCGCCGAGCGCCGGCGCGAGACAGACATTCTCGATACGCGCCCACAGACGGAAGAAGTCCGTCAGCGCGGCGATCAGCTCCGCCGACTGCGTGCGGAACACGACGTTGAGCGTGCCCAGCGTATCCTCGCCGCCGCCGAGATCGACCTCATACTTGACCGTCGGACGGTACTTGTAGGCGAGGCTCGATTTGAGCGACATGGACTGCGAGTTCGGCGCGAAAAACGGCACCAGCTCGCGCGAGGGGGAAACGAGCGCCTCGATGGCCTCGAAAATATCGTTGATCCTGCGCTCCGGCGTGGGGACGGAGACGTACTCGGACAGAATGCGGTTCACCAACGCCGAGCGGTTCGTGCCCAGCCGGTGCGCCAGCGCGTCGACCTCCCGCACCACCTCGTCCGAGAGCGTCAGGCTGTATAGATTCTTTTTCATCATGCATCTCCTTACCGGGGTTTTCCTTGCTGTACCGTATCATAGCACAGCGAAAACTTTTGTCAATAGATTTATATAAATATTTTAGCGAATTATAGAAATGTTTACACGGAGTTCATTTTCTGCCTTCATAAAAGAGAATTCAAGATATTCAACGCCACGTCAAGATGGGCAAGGTCAATGCCGGGGTAGTTGACCACCAGCGTGTGCGGTTTTGCCGCGTCGGGTGACAGGGCAAAGTCCGAGAGGAACGAGAGGCGCACGCCGCGCCCCTCGGCGTCGGTACGCAGCACATGGTCGGTGCATTTCGTGTCGATCGTCAGAAGGAAGTGCAGCCCCGCGTCCTCACCGGACACCCGGCAGTGCTCGCCGAGCGGGCTGTGCAGAATGGTGTCGATGACCGCGTCGCGCTGCGCGCGGTAGGACTTGCGCATCCGGTTGATGTGCGCTTCAAAATACCCCTCGTCCAAAAAGCGCGCAAGCGTGTGCTGCTCCATCGCCGGCACGGTGGAGGAGTAGAAGCCGAGCTGCGCGCGGTAGCGCTCGGTCAGGCCCTTGGGCAGCACCATGTAGCTGATGCGCAGCGAGGGCGCGAGCGTGCGCGAGAAGGTGTTGACATAGATCACGCGCCCCGCGCGGTCGATGCTCTGCAGCGTGGGGATGGGGCGCAGCGTGAAGCGGAACTCGCTGTCGTAATCGTCCTCGATGATATAGCGGCCCTCCCGCGCTTCCGCCCAGCGCAGCAGGCTTTGCCGGCGGCCGATGGGCGTCACCGCGCCGGTGGGGAATTGGTGGTTCGGTGAGGTGTGCAGGATCTGTGCGCCGCTCATTTCCAGAGATCTCAGGCTCACGCCGCCCTCATCCACAAGCACGGGCGCAGTCCTTGCGCCGCCGAGCGCGTAGATGCGCGCGGCCTTGGAGTAGCCGGGGTCCTCCACGCCGTAGACGGCCTCGCGTCCGAGCAGCTGGACGATGAGGTTATAGAGGTACTCCGTTCCCGCGCCGACGACGATCTGCTCCGGCGCGGCGGAGATGCCGCGGAAGCGGTAGAGATGCTGCGCGATGGCCCTGCGCAGCGCGTCCGCGCCGTTCGGCGGCGTGGCGCGCAGCAGCGCCTCGCCCTCCTCGCTCAGCACGCGGCGCATGAGCTTTGCCCACACGGAAAAGGGAAAGTCCTCCGTCCCGCTGCCGCCGGAGCTGAGATCGAGCAGCCACGAGCGCTGCGGCTGCGGCGCGCTTCGGGCCGGGGCGCGCCCGGGCGCGGCGGGGTGCCGCTCCACGTCGGCGACGTAGTAGCCGCGCTTCTCGCGCGTGTAGAGATAGCCCTCCGCCTCGAGCTGGGCATAGGCGTTCTGCACCGTGATGACCGCCGTTTGCAGATGGCTTGCAAGTGAGCGCTTGCTCGGCAGCTTTTCGCCCGCCGTCAGGCGGCCCGCGAGAATGTCCTCACGGATGCAGCGGTAAAGATAATCGTAGCGCGCGAGCTTGCCGCGCCGGTCAAGATCGTAGGTGAGCATGGGCATCTCCAATCTGGTTCTATGAAAATATATTGATTTGATGCTTTTATTAAGTCCAATTCTGATTAAAATACAGACCAAGCAGAAATGCAAGACTTTTTTGGAGATGATTTTCATGACGGATATGAAATTGCGTAAGCTGGTCCTCGCGGCGCTGTTCGCCGCCCTCTGCACCGTGATGACGATGGTCATCCAGGTGCCCTCGCCCATGCAGGGCTACGTCAACCTCGGCGACTGCGCCGTGCTGCTCTCGGCGTGGGTGCTGGGGCCGTGGTACGGCGGCGCGGCGGCGGGCCTCGGCTCGATGCTCGCCGACCTGCTGAGCTATCCGCACTATGCCCCCGGCACGCTCGTCATCAAGTTCACGATGGCGGTCGCCGCGGCGTATATTTTTGAGGCCATGCGGGAGCGCAGCGGTAAGCTGGCGGCGCAGCTCATCGGCGGCGCGGCGGCGGAGATCATCATGGTCCTCGGCTACTTCGGCTATGCGAGCCTGTGGCTCGGCAAGGGTCTGGCCGCGGCGGCGTCCATCCCCGGCAACCTCGTGCAGGGCGTGTTCGGCATTGCCGCCGGCATCGCGGTCTACGCGGTGCTCGACCGCAGCCACGTTCTCGCCCGCGCCTGATTTTGGATTGCATTGCGCCCTTGTTCATGGTATCCTGTTGAGGAAATATAAATCCCCTTGCAGGAGGTCCGCCATGAAGATCAAGGTCGTGGATATGCCCTACGAGCAGGCGCTTGCGCAGCCGAGAGAAAAGCACACGCCGCCGCGCCGTCCGTCCATGCTGTTCCGCGCGCTCCTGCGCGCGCTGTCCGCGCCTGACCTGCGCGCGACGCATTTTCGCTGTGACCGCGTGGGCATGGAGCGGCTCGGCCCTGACGAGCCCTGTCTCGTTCTGATGAATCACTCCTGCTTTTTGGACCTGAAGATCACTGCGGCGGTGCTCTACCCGCGCCCCTTCAACATCGTCTGCACGTCGGACGGCTTTGTGGGCAAGGCGGGACTGATGCGCGCGCTCGGCTGCATCCCCACGCGGAAGTTTCAGCCGGACACCGCACTCGTGCGCGATATGCTCTACGCGGTGAAGAAGCTCAAAAGCTCCATCCTCCTCTATCCCGAGGCGAGCTACAGCTTCGACGGCACGGCCACGCCGCTGCCGGAGAGCCTCGGCAAGTGCGTCAAGGCGCTCGGCGTGCCGATCGTGCTGCTGCGTACCTGCGGCGCGTTCGCGCGCGACCCGCTCTACAACGGACTGCAGAACCGCAGGGTCAATGTCTCCGCGGAACTGCGCTATCTGCTCTCGCCCGAGGAGGCCGCGGAGAAGAGCGCGGACGAGATCAACGCGCTGCTCGCGGATGAATTTTCCTTTGATAACTTCCGCTGGCAGCAGGAAAATGGCATCGTCGTGAACGAGCCGTTCCGCGCCGACGGTCTCAACCGCGTGCTCTACAAATGCCCGCACTGCGGCACCGAGGGCGAAACGGAGGGCCGCGGCACGGAGCTTATCTGCCGCGACTGCGGCGTGCGCTACCGCCTGACGGAGCTGGGCGCGCTCGAATGTGAGAACGCTGAGACGAAATTCACCCATGTTCCCGACTGGTATGCGTGGGAACGCGCGTGCGTGCGCGAGGAGCTGGAGCAGGGCAGCTATCTGCTCGACGCTCCGGTGAGCATCTGCGTGATGGTCAACTTCCGGCAGATCTGCCGCGTCGGCGAGGGCCGCCTGCGCCACGATGTGAACGGCTTCCGCCTCACGGGCTGCGGCGGAAAATTGGACTTCACGCAGAAGCCCGAGACCAGCTACAGTCTCTACGCTGACTACTTCTGGTATGAGCTGGGCGACATGATCTGCATCGGCGACCGCGACGTGCTCTACTACTGCTTCCCGCAGGGAAAGGGCGATGTGGTCGCCAAGACGCGGCTCGCTGCCGAGGAGCTCTACAAGCTCAAACGCGCCGAAAGGGCCGCGAAAAACGGCTGATGCAACCGTCCGTTGCGCAAATCCCGAGAGCTTTTCTTGCCTGCCACCGCAGAATGCGCTACGATGGGGACAGAAAACAGAAAGGAGAGCGGCGGTGAGCTTTCAGGAAAATCTGATCCGTGCGCGCAAGGCGCGCGGTATGACGCAGGAGGAGCTGGCGGCAAGGCTGAGCATCTCGCGGCAGGCGGTGAGCAAGTGGGAGACAGGAGTTTCCCATAGTTAAAGATACCACACCAAATATGATGAACCCACGCTTATACACTACCAGCTATAATAAACCGCAAGGACAGCAATTTGATGATACTGCTGTCCTTTCTTTTATAAAATTGCAGTACACATAAAAAAGCTGTAAAATGATAAATATATTTGTCCTTGTAACAATTCTCGGACATTTGCCTGTTATACTATCTGCA